>Ga0209452_1000017_pt1 | contig 227283 bp, 192 predicted proteins | sample WorMetimpBELIZE1_FD_187388 | JGI IMG/M metagenome (GOLD analysis project Ga0209452, IMG submission 187388) | Marine gutless worms symbiont microbial communities from Max Planck institute for Marine Microbiology, Germany - Olavius imperfectus... | ecosystem: Host-associated > Annelida >... | reverse complement strand
CGTTCTAGGCGTTTACTGCCTGTCCTGCTGTGGGTGCGTATTAAACGGTTTTCGCCTTCACAAGTCAACCGTTTTTCTCGCTTTTTTTGCGCTTTTATTACTGTTTGCGCATTGTTTGCTCAAAAAAGGCTTTTTTGCTTATTTTTCAGGCGGAACGTAGCCTTCAATCGTAGGCTCTACGTCATCAAACAAGTATGCCGACATTTTTTCTTCCAAAAACTTACGGGCATTCGGTTCCATCATATTCAACTTATGTTCGTTAATTAGCATGGTTTGCTTTTTCTGCCATTCAGCCCATGCTTCTTTAGAAATGTTGTCGAAAATACGTTTACCCAGCTCACCTGGATAAAGTTGGAAATCTAAGCCGTCAGCTTCTTTTTGAAGCTTGCGACAAAATACCGTTCTTGCCATGTTATTTCCTTTCGTTCGCTATCTGCTTAGCAATAAATATTACGTTGGGCTTAGAACGCCTAACGCATTAACTGCTGAATAATCTTGGTTGTAGGTGCCGCTAAACCAACTTCAATAGGCTCGTTCAACGAAAACCAACGAAATGCCATTTCGGCTACGCGCTTTGTTGGAGCAGAGTTTACCACGGCCACCACCGGGGTGATATCTAAATGAAAATGGCTAAATGTATGACGGAACCCTTCAAGCGTTCGGGTTTCGTCAACACTGATACCTCGCTTGGCCAACTGCTCTATCCCCTCTTCTATTGAAGACACCTCAATAAAACCATATAGGCCACCCCACAGCCCTGTTGAAGGGCGCTGCTCTAGATATACTTGGCTGTTGAACTGTGCCACCATCATAAAGGTGGATTTCTCGGGCAGCGTCTTTTTTGGTTTTTTACCCGGGTAGTCGGTTTGCGCGCCTTGGGCGTAGGCAATACAGTCGGCTTGAAGCGGGCACTCATCACACTTTGGCTTGCTTCGCGTACAGATCATCGCGCCCAAGTCCATCATCACCTGCGTATAGTTGGCACAACGTCCGCCTTCTGAATTGGAGGGCGTGTTTTTCTCGGCCACTTCCCAAAGCAGATTCTCTACCTTTTTCTGTCCCGGCCACCCGCCAATTGCATAGTATCGTGCCAGCACACGCTTCACATTGCCATCTAATATAGGAAAGCGCATATTGCGAGATAGCGAAAGTATCGCCCCTGCGGTTGAGCGCCCTATGCCGGGCAAATCCATGACTTCTTCCAGACTATAGGGAAACTCGCCATTGTAATTATCTACCAGCATATTCGCAGCTTTGTGAAGATTCCTTGCTCTTGCGTAGTAGCCAAGCCCAGTCCAATGATGAAGCACGTCGTCTTGAGATGCCTTAGCCAAGTCGTGCACGGTAGGAAAAGACGCCATAAAGCGTTTAAAATAGGGAATTACCGTAGTGACTTGGGTTTGCTGCAGCATTATTTCAGACACCCACACTTTGTATGGCGTAACGTCTTGTTGCCAAGGCAAATGCTTTCGCCCGTGTTTATCAAACCATGCGAGCACTCGCTCTGCAAAGCTCCCTGTATATTGTTGTTCTGTCATAATCGTCTGTATGGGCAATTACTACCGCTTGGTCGCTTTATACCTAGCGACCATTCATTAAAAAGCGCGCTATGGTAGCATGTAACTAGCCAGTTTATTGTTAAGGAGCACACGTGTCTGTGCAGCACCCTGTTTTATTTTTTCCCGGTACGCTTTGCGACGAACGCGTGTTTTTGCCGCTTTGGCGCAACTTGCATATTGCGCAACGTCGCTATGTGCCACTTCAATGGGCAGCATCGCTCGAAGAAATGCTGGCACTGAGTGAAGATCGCATTCTAGATGACGAAAAAGTGCACCTTGTGGGTTACTCCATGGGCGGATTTATAGCCGCGCTGGTAGCGCAGCGCAACCCTGCAAATGTAGCTTCCATAACATTGATTGGCTATAACCCAGAAGGGCTATCAAAAGAAGAAATAGCCAAGCGTAAGCAGCTGACCACCATGCTTAAGCAAGGAAACTTCAAGCCCGACAACGATGCTTATCTTTCGCGATTTATCCACCCTTCCCGCTTAGCGGATGAAAACGTGGCTGGTGTGGTAAAATCTATGGCGCAAGATTTGGGTAAAACCACCTTACTTAACCACACCATGGCTACCACACCACGAGAAAGTACCGTTAAAGCGCTGGCAAAGATCAACGTGCCAGTAACGTTCATTACTGCCCAGCAAGACGCCATTGCACCTGCAGAAGCAATACAGCAACTGAAAAGCGCGTTGCCTAAAGCGACATTTCATACCATTCAGGATGCGGGGCATATGTTGGTACTTGAGCAAACTGAAGCCGTAGCATCTATTATTGCTAAACAAATTGGCGTATAAAATTACAGCATTTTTACCATTTCAGCGTTGCATAAGCCGTGGGTAAGTGGATAATGCGCCACCAGAAAATTGGGTAAGAAAGGCATTGCATATGAGGCAATTCAAAAGTCAGGCGGAAGCAGAAGCCGCTGGAGTATACGTAAGCAAAGTAAAAAGCTTCGTGAAACGCGAAGGAAGACTTACGAAGGCACAAGAAAAAGCGCTAGAAGATCACTGGCCGACCAAAGGCATTGACTATGCCGACGCACCGTTATCGTTGCCAGATATTTTTGGCCGAAGCGCACCTGTTGTTGTAGAAATTGGCTTCGGTATGGGCAAGTCACTGGTTGAAATGGCCGCGAATGCGCCCGAGAAAGACTTTATCGGCATTGAAGTTCACCGTCCTGGCGTTGGCGCATGTTTAGCTGAAGCAAGCGAACAAGGCGTCGAGAACCTGCGCGTAATGGACCATGATGCGGTAGAAGTCCTTAAAAATATGATCCCAGACGGTTCACTGTCTCGCCTACAGCTGTTTTTCCCAGACCCTTGGCACAAAAAGCGTCACCACAAACGCCGTATTGTTCAGCCTGAATTTGTTGAGCTGGTTCGCACCAAATTAGCTATTGGCGGTTGTTTTCATATGGCAACAGACTGGGAACAGTATGCTGAGCACATGTTAGACGTTATGACCAATGCTGACGGTTACACCAACACTGCAACTGACGGCGACTATGTACCTCGTCCAAACTACCGCCCAATTACCAAGTTTGAAACCCGTGGCCAGAAGCTAGGTCATGGCGTTTGGGATTTAATTTTCGAGCGTACTAAGTAATGATTTTATCTCCTCAAAGCCAACTGTTAGAACGAAATATCGCGCTTTTCGACGAGGGTCAGTGGGCATTTATCAATCCCTCTGATGCGTATTTTCTGGACGGTCTTAAATCGCAAGAAGTCACGGTAATTCACCAGTATTTCGATATTTTTTCAGAGTGCGTAAGAGTCGTACCTTCGGTTTCGTTTGATAGTCGAGATATTACACGCACAGGTTTTGAGGTGACACAAAAGGTCGGCAACCATACCCATATCTTTACGCCTTTCGTGACCCTAGAAAAATCCCACACTGACGTGATGGTTTTCTTACCCAAAGCGAAAACCCATTTTCAAATGCTATTGCGAATGGCGGCAAGTATGGTGGGTCAAAATGGTCGCATTCACGTGGTGGGTGAAAACAAAGGCGGTATTAAGAGTGCGGCTAAGTTGATGGAGCAATACGGTCCAACACAAAAAGTTGACTCAGCCCGCCATTGCAGCCTTATCACCGTTTTGGTTGAAGAGCCACATCTTGCCTTTGAACCCGATGCATGGCTTGATATGAATACGTATCACGTTGAAGGCACGGCTTGGCAAGTAGCCTCTATGCCTGGCGTATTCAGCCACCAAGAATTAGATGCAGGAACAGAGTTGTTACTAGAAAAACTCTCTACCTCACTGAGTGGTGAAATATTGGATTTCGCATGCGGCGCTGGCGTAATAGCCAGCTATATAATGCTGAAATATCCACATTTGAAGCTGCACCTTACCGATGTCAGCGCGCTTGCAGTTTACTGTAGCGCCTTAACCTTAGCGGAAAATGGGTTAGCGGCGACCTTATATGCCGCCGATGGTTTGCACGGTTTTACCCAAAAAGTACAGCACATCGTCACCAACCCTCCTTTTCACACGGGTATTAAAACTGACTACACCATCACTAAACGCTTTATTTCAGATGCCAAGGCAAGCTTAAGTCGCGGCGGCACTATGCAAATGGTGGCAAACCGATTCTTACCTTACCCGGGTTTACTCGCTGAGCACTTCCAAACGGTCTATACCACGGCACAAACGTCGCAATTTTCTGTTTATCAAGCGGCTTTATAATTAAAAAAACCATTAGCTTGTGCTAATTTAGCTTTTCTATCTGATGCTCATGCCATTGCGTACTCTACACAATGGCATTTGGCGCTTTTTCCGTACACTATATTTAAGCATTACAAGTGCACTGCACGTTACGCTCTGGGAGATTACCTGTGAATATTGTATTTGCTATTTCAGAAGTTGAAGAATTGGTAAAAACCGGCGGCCTTGCAGACGTTGGAAAAGCACTTCCACTTGCGCTAGATACCTTGGGCGAAAGCATCACCATAGTTATGCCTTACTACCAAGTGCTGGCAGAACAGTTGAGCTTACCAACCGTATCCGAGCAGCAAACCCTGTTTACTGAAGGACAGGTATACCATTTTGATATCCGCTACATGCAATGGCACGGTATTCCTATTTATTTCGTAGACTCACCAGAACATTTTATGCGTGAAGGGCTATATGCCAATGCATTTGAAGCCTACGAAGACAACGGTGAGCGCTTCAGTTTTTTCAGTGGTGCCGTACTTCAAACCCTAAAAGCTATCGATAAAAAGCCAGACGTTATTCACTGTCACGACTGGCATGCAGCCATGCTTCCGTTTTTACTTACCCATGACAAATCAGGGTATTTCGACAGCACTAAAACGGTATTCACTATCCACAATGCCGCTTTCCAAGGCGTTCATAGGCTGGAAACTATCCCGTTTCTTCGCCATCACCCTAATATTCTGGCGCAAGTTCACGGCGGTTACATAAACATGCTTCAAAGCGGCATTGAATTTGCCACGAAGGTGACAACGGTGAGCCCAAACTATGCAAGAGAGCTACTCACTGACTTGGGTAGTCATGGCCTTCATGAACGCCTGGTAAGCCGTCAAGCCGATTTAAGTGGCATTCTGAACGGATGCGACTACACCCAGTGGAACCCAGAGACAGATACATTCCTACCTGAGAACTACAGTGTAGATAATCTTCACCCGAAAACATCATGTAAGCGAGCATTACAAGAAAAGTCAGGATTACCTGAGAATGGCAATGTACCTCTTATTGGAATGGTATGCCGCCTTACAGAACAAAAAGGCTTTGGCTACATACTGCCCATCTTGGACGACCTGATTAAGCACAATGTTCAAATGGTAATTGTGGGAACGGGCGATCCTAAAGTCTGTATGGATCTTGGCGAATTTGCTCAACAGCATCCTGACCAATTCGCGTTTATAAACGGCTTTAGTTCCGAACATGCCCATCTTGTAGAAGCCGGCGCTGATTTTTTCCTAATGCCTTCTCAGTTTGAGCCGTGCGGATTGAACCAGATGTACAGCTTAGCTTATGGAACCATCCCTATCGTGCGTTCGGTGGGCGGACTCAAAGACACGGTTATCGATTACAGTAATGATAGCGATGGGACGGGTTTTGTGTTTGACGACCCTACGCCGCACGCCTTGCTATCGTGTATTCGCCGAGCACTGCTAGCGTTCTACGAAGACGCTGGCAAGTTCAGAGCAATGCAGCAACGGGGTATGCGAACGCGATTTACTTGGGAAGCGGCTGCAAAAAATTACCAACAACTTTACCTTTCAACCCTCAACTAGCGGGCGCTGCTTACATTAATTATTGTTTATAGGCATCTTCCTTTTTGCGCATTTTTGCGCCACTATTGATGTATGTAAGACGTGGATGGACAATACGCAAAACGGATATGACGGATAAAGTAGTCAAGCTTACTATAAAAAGCCTTTTCCTTTGGGTAGTAATGTCAATTGCTACCTTTTCGCTTGCGGTGTTATCCAGTCTTGCCGTTTACACGCAAATAAAAACCTATCGCCATGAACTTGAGTCTAATGCACTCATGCTTGCCAAACTGGTGGCAAGAAGCTCGGCCGCCTATCTTTATGATGAAACACCAGAACGTATTGAGACTGCTTTAAGTAATTTAGCAGCGGCTGATCATGTGTTAAATGCCCATGTGTACAAAGCACAAAGCGGTAACTTGGAGCCTCAGATATTTGCTTCTTACAATAAGGAAGGTCAATTATTGTTAGGAGGCAAAGAGAATCAGCTAGCCTCCATGTTTATGACACCTCAGCTGGCTGACAATGGGCAATACCTTGAGTTAAGTGCAAAAGTTTTCGACATTGAGACGAATATTCAGCTGGGCTGGATATATTTACGAATTTCCTCAGAGAACTTCAATCAACTCGTTGGGAAGTCAATTTGGCTGAATTTAGCTGTCGCTTTGGCATTGTTAGCGATTAGTTTTTACTCGGCCGTGCGAATGCAGCGCTTTGTTACCGGCCCTGTTGAAGAGATAGCAAACTTCTTGCAACGCACATCGCGGCAGCGGGATTATTCCGCTCGTGCCAGCGGTTCTACCATTCGAGAACTTGATATCTTAGCAGACGCTGTAAACGTGATGCTGTTTCGCATGCAGGAGTACATGCAAAAGCAGCGACAAGCAGAAGAGCAACACAGAAAGCTCAATGCCAGCCTTGAAGATATGGTAAGCCACCGCACCACTGCCTTAAAAGATGCCAACCAAGAGCTTATTCAAACACTTGAGAAACTGCATCAGTTCCAGCGTCAGATAGTACAAAATGAGAAAATGGCATCATTGGGCGATATGGTCGCTGGCGTTGCGCACGAGGTAAATACACCTATCGGCTTAGGCGTAACGGCGTCCACAATGATGCTAGACAGGCTAGCTGTTATTCAGAAAGACTTCGAAAATAAAACACTCAAAGCCAGTGCAATGAAGCGCTTTTTGGATGAGAGTAATGAAAACCTGAATATTATTTACCGCAATTTGAACAGAGCTGCCGAGCTTATTAGCAGTTTTAAGCAGGTTGCTGTCGATCAAACCTCAGAATCTAGTCGAAGTTTTTGCGTTGTGCAGCTAGTTAATGAGATACTACTGTCATTGCAGCCTCGACTCAAAAAATTAAAACACAACATCAACGTAGAATGCGACCCTACCCTTAGCGTTGAAACGAAGGCTGGCCCAATAAATCAAATCTTGATTAATTTAATCATGAATTCGGTTATTCATGGGTTTGAAACCATGGATGAAGGCACAATTGATATACGTGCCGAATTGGTGAGTAACAATAAGCTCAAGCTTGTTTATACCGACAACGGAAAAGGTATTCCACCGGAAATTCGCAAACGGATATTTGACCCCTTTGTTACCACAAAGCGGGGACAAGGCGGATCTGGTTTAGGAATGCACTTGGTATACAACTTAGTAACGCAAGCCCTTAATGGTTCGATATCAATTACCAGCGAGGAAGGCAACGGCGTGGAATTTGTAATTATCTTCCCTGTTGTTAATGCGAAAACATCAGAATAGTTGTATAAAGTATGAACTTTTCTTGAATTTTATTGGCTAACCCCAATACCTAAACAGTAAGAATATTCACAAGTTGCTTGCAATCAAGTATATGAATATTAAAATTTAACCAGTTAGTTGCTTAAATCGTATTTTAGAAAGAGTGTAGAACACCATGCAGACGCCAAATGTGTTAATTGTTGAAGATGAGGTGGTAACCCGTACCACGCTTAAGAGTTTATTTGAAGCGGAAGGGTATAATGTGTTTGAGGCCGAAAACGGTGATCAAATGCATGATTTCTTCGAGAATCACGCTATCAATTTGGTTATCATGGATATTAACCTACCGGGTAAAAACGGCCTTATTTTGGCACGTGAAGTACGTGATCGTAAAAACGTTGGCCTTATTTTCTTAACGGGTCGTGATAATGACGTTGACCGTATTCTAGGTCTTGAAATTGGTGCAGATGATTATCTGACTAAGCCATTTAACCCTCGTGAATTGACCATTCGCGCACGCAACTTACTGTCTCGTACTACAAACTCTTCAGAAGATGACGATTTACCAAGCCGTGTAAGCTTTAACGGTTGGACGCTTGACGGTGATAGCCGTTCATTGATTTCTCCAAACGGTAAAGAGTTCCGTCTACCACGTAGTGAATTCCGTGCACTTCACCTTTTCCTAAGCAACCCAGGTAAAATTCTTACCCGTGAGCAGCTAATTATGGAAATGACAGGGCGTGAACTTCGTCCGAATGACCGTACGGTTGACGTAACGATTCGCCGTATTCGTAAGCACTTTGAATCAGATCCAACAGATGAAGAGTTGATTGTAACCATCCACGGTGAAGGTTACCGTTTCTGCGGTCAGGTTGACGGCTAAGGCGTTGCCTGAACGAGTTTTGAATTAATAAAAAGCCGCTACTGTGTAGCGGCTTTTTTTATATGTAAACACTTTATCCCTATGACGGCATAACAAAGCTATGCCGCGAACTATCACTGGAGATATCGAGTGCTAAATGACCGACTTAACATTGAGGATTAACTGTCAGCGGCGCTAAAGCAAACTGAATAACGGTAACGCTTCTCTTCCAACAAGAACGCTTTGTGCGTGCTTGGGCTCCAAGAGTCATCGCCGCCTACGCCCATGTGAGCATGATCAATGTACACAAACACGCAATCTTGAGGTGTCAAATCACAGGTGTGTTTTGCCTCATCTAGCTGGGATTGACCGTACTCGCTCACGTTAAAATAGAACTGTCCATTTGCTTTTAAGCTGCTAACTTCAAGTTGTGTACAGCCACAACGCAAGCCGTTATCCGTTGGGAATATGTAGCGCGTTTGCATCTCTTCTATAGGTAAGGTGTAGTGACCGTATCGCGCCGCCGCTTTTCTGTCAGGATAGTTCTCAAACGGCCCTAAACCTTGCCAGGTAATCGACGTTGGCTCATGCGCTACAGGTACCGCCGTTTGCATACCAATACGCGGCATAGGCGGTAAACCATCATCCAAAAGTACTTCAACATCTACCGATAGCTTAGCCTGTGCATTTATGGTGTAAAGCCACTTGGTTGCCGCTACCAGCTTTTCTGAATGGTGATATTCAAATAACGATGTTATACGCACGTCTTGCGCGCCCTGCTCAACGTTTACGCCCGTGCAAGTGCGTGTCCACTTGCCAATTCCAGCACGACGCCAGCGTGACTCCCACGCATTCGGGTCGGGATTATCAACTTCGCTTACCCCGATGTCGTTGTCTAGCGGCGCTCTAAAGAAGTTATCTTCTAGCGGCGCGCTAAGTATTTCCTCCGCGCCTTGAAGCCACGAGGTTAATAGCCCGCTTTCACTACTAAAACTAAATACGTTGTTTAGCGCATGTACCAGCAACATCCCATCCTGAGCTTCAATTGATAGCTCACTAGTGCCGCTTGTTATGTCGTTATCATTAAGAGAAAACGACACAATTCCACGCTTGTTGACTAGCGCTAACTGGGCGGTGTCCATGACATGCCCTGCATTAGCCCACGGGCTATCTTTTGCTAATACTACGTCAATATTTAAGTGATAGTCGGCACCCGCTTTGAATGTAATATCTGAGCTAAGACTGAGCGTTTGTGATTGTTGCGGGGCAATGTCGATTTCACATTCGCCCTTTGCCTCAGCAATCGGTTTTCCGTTTTCTAGCAATTGCCAACGTAACAACTCATTGTCTGTACGTCTAAATAGGTAATCGCTGCTTACGGTAAGCTCAAACTTGTTGTCTTTCTCAGCCAACGAAAAGCTTAAGTGCTGCTGACAAAATTTAGCTTCAAACAAGTGCGGGTGTGGCGTTCTGTCTGGAAATAACAGACCATTGATACAGAATTGCCTGTCGTTTTCAGTATCGCCGAAGTCGCCGCCGTAAGCCCAGTAAGCTTCGCCGCTATTAGTGTGTTTTACTAATCCTTGATCAACCCAGTCCCAAATAAAGCCACCTTGAAGGCGAGGATAAGCCTTAAACGCTTTCCAGTATTCATCAAAGCTACCCAAGCTATTACCCATAGCATGCGCATATTCGCATAGAATAACGGGGCGGTTTTCCCCCGGCATCGACAACCATTTTTTAATGGCCCACTTAGGGACGGCGTCGTCCTTAATGTCGGTATCAACCCGTGCGTACATTGGCGCAATAATGTCGGTAGCCGTAGTATCAGAGCCGCCGCCTTCGTACTGTACAGGGCGCGAGGGGTCAAATGACTTTGCCCAGCCATACATTGCATCGTGGGTAGGGCCGTGACCAGATTCATTCCCTAACGACCAAATAATAATGCTGGGGTGGTTTTTGTCTCGCTCGACCATTTGCGTGAAGCGCGCCATGTAGGCGCCGGCCCATAGCGGGTCGCGAGAAAGCCTTCCCATCGGGAACATACCGTGGGTTTCGATGTTGGCTTCATCTACCACATAAAGCCCGTATTCATCACAAAGCTCATACCAACGAGGGTGATTTGGATAATGAGCGGTACGCACAGCATTGAAGTTGTTTTGCTTTAACAACTTAATGTCTTCTAGCATGTCATCTTCATTGATTGCATGCCCTTTCGTTTGATGGTGTTCGTGACGGTTAACCCCACGAATTAGCACGGCTTTACCATTTACCAAGAACTGGCCGTTTTTCATTTCAATGTTTCTAAAGCCAACGTTATAGGCCTCAACATCAACGGCGTTGCCATTCTCATCAATAAGTGTGACTACGATGCGGTACAGATTCGGTGTTTCAGCAGTCCAGTGTTTAGGTTCATTCACATGAAGCGTTTGAAAAACTACATCATCCCAACCGCCCTTTTCATCAATACGTTTATTGTTAGTGCCGGTAATGACTGGCTCGGTGACAGCGTTATCGCCATCAAAAAGCTGAATACCCACTTTGTAGGTAGAAGGCGCATTGATGGCGGTACGTACGGTTACTGTTGCGTCGCGATAGCATGCGTCAAGGCTTGGCGTAACAAACACGTCATGAATGTGATGCTGAGGTTTGGTGACTAGATTTACGTCGCGGAAGATACCGCTAAGCCACCACATGTCCTGATCTTCTAAGTAGCTGCCGTCTGACCATCGGATCACCATTACCGCTAGTCGGTTCTCACCTTCAACCAAGTAGCCGGACAAATCGAATTCAGCCGGTAGTCGACTGTCTTGGGAATAGCCTACGTACTCGCCGTTGCACCACAAGTGAAACGCGCTATTTACCCCTTCAAAGACGATATGATTGCGCTGTTTTAACTCATCCTTGGTAACGTTGAACGTTGTTCGGTAGCAACCCGTTGGATTCTCGCTGGGTACCACTGGAGGGTTCACCGCGAAGGGATATTTAACGTTACAGTAAATCGGTTTGTCGTGACCTTGCAGCTGCCAGTTAGAAGGCACTGCAATAGGCTGCCAATTAGCAGACTCGTCATCACTTAATGTTTTAGAAAGCAGACTTTCAGGTACGTTTGCTGGAGCTTCAAATAAACGGAAATCCCACTGACCGTTTAAACTACGCTTTTGCGCATTGGTATTTTGCAATGCGTCTTTTAGCGTTTTATATCCGTGATGTGGACTGTGGGCATTGATGCGATTTCTCTGAAATACAACTGGGTTTTGCCAATCGTTTTGAGCCACTACTTGCGCAACATTAAGCATGTCATATCCTTTACTTTTTCGTTAAGCGCAATATAGCTAACTTTCATTAAATCCTTTATGCTCTAATCTTTCATATATTTATCCAAAACTATCATTTCACATTTATGCAACTTAGCTTTAGAGACATTGTAGACATAGGCCCTAAGTGCTTTGAACGCTTTATTGATAGTAGTAACGCGCCTGAAATCAGCGATCTGGAGATTGAACTAGCAGGATGCTCTAACTTATCAGGTGACTATACGGTAGGTCGCGTTTCGCCTCCTAACCATACCTTGTTTTACAGCATTCATGGACAGGGAAAGTTTCGTGTCCCGTCAGGCGAGATGCAGTTAGATGAAGGACAGCTAATTATTTTACCCGCTGGACAAAGTTTCGAAGTCACAATAGTCAGTGAGCAATGGGATATTATTTGGGTCAACCTGGGAGACTCCGAACGCTGGACATCATTTAACAAGCGAGGTGCGGTGATTGTGGATAATGCCATGCTGGAAGGCCTGCATCATGCAATGGAACTTTTGTATTTAGAGCGTGACGTCGAGAATCGAAATTCGGCGATGCAAGTTGTGTCTCGCTACCTGTACCGTATTATTGATGCGCCTTTGAGTGACGTACATACTCACGATGAGAAAGAACGACGCCAAGTAAGCAGACTACACAGCCTCTTTTCTGCGGTTGAAAAACAGCTTCAGTTTGATTGGGATATGGAAAGCTTAAGTGAGAAAGCGCATTACTCTGCCCCTCACCTTCACAGGCTGTGCTTACAAGTATTTGGGCGCAGTCCCAAACAGCACGTTATCCATTTGCGTATGACACGAGCCAAAAGCTTGTTACTAAGCACGCAGTGGCCCGTATCTTATATCGCCAGTTATGTAGGCTACGCAAATGTATTTACGTTCTCGAAACGCTTTAAGAAGTCGACCGGGCTGTCTCCTTCAGCGTTTCGAGAAAGCGTAAACTAGCTGCCTGCTATCTTCATTTGGTCAATAAGCACCGAACCGGTCTGTACACTGCCGCGCACATCTTTTTCAGCGCCAATTGCCACAATGCCTTTAAACATATCTTTCAGATTGCCAGCAATAGTTACCTCGTGAACTGGGTATTGGATGATGCCATTTTCAACCCAGTACCCCGCTGCGCCGCGCGAGTAATCGCCCGTCACACCGTTAACGCCCTGCCCCATCAGTTCGGTTACGAACAAACCTGTGCCCATTTCTTTAAGCAGGTCGGCGTCGCTGTGACCCGTATCACCTACTAGCCAGTTATGAATACCACCGGCGTGGCCATTCGAGCGGGTGTTTAGTTTACGCGACGAGTAAGTGGTATAAAGATATGTAGCCAATTTACCCGCATCGACAATGGTCATGTCAGAACATGCCACACCTTCGTTATCGAAGCTTGAGCTTGCCAGACCGCCTTTAATAAACGGACGCTCTTCAATATTAAGCCATTCTGGGAAAACTTGTTTACCCAAGCTATCTAGCAAGAAGCTAGAGCGACGGTAAAGGCTGCCGCCGCTGATAGCTCCAACGTAATGGCCAAATAAGCTAGATGCAATGTCACGGTGTAAAAGCACAGGCACGTTTGCCGTGTTGATTTTACGAGCCCCCAAACGGTCTACAGTAGCTTTAGCGGCATCAATACCCACTGCACTTGCTGATTGCAGCAAAGACGCTTTACGACTTACTGTGTAAGCGTAATCGCGCTGCATATCGTTATCTTGTGCGCCAATAACCATACAGCTTAGTGAATAACGGCTGCTAGGATAACCTGCATTGATACCGTGCGTGTTGCCGTAAACGCGCATACCTAGATTTGCGTTATACGACGCGCCATCTGAATTTGTAATGCGCGAGTCGTAATTCATTGCCGCCGTTTCGGCTTCAATAGCAGTTTTAATGGCCCTTTCAGTATCTAATTCTTCAGGGTGATACAGGTCTAAATCAGGAAATTCTGTGGCGATAAGGTCGGCATCGGCCAAACCTGTACAAGGATCTTCACTGGTATAGCGAGCAATATCTACGGCTTTTTCTACCGCGAGTGTTAGCGCCGCCTTGCTCAGATCCGCGGTAGACGCACTCCCCTTTCGCTTGCCTACATATACGCTGATACCTAAGCCGCCGTCGTTGGTAAATTCAACGTTTTCAACTTCTTGCATACGTGAAGATACGGCGATGCCCTGCACTTTAGACATGCTGGCTTCGGCTTGTGTTGCGCCTTTAGAAAGGGCTAATTTCAGTACATCATCTACGACATTTTGAATGTCGGCTAACTGCTGCTCAATTTGCATAGTAAGTTTCGCTGTCTTAATTCGACTGTGATAGTTACAATTTAGCTAAAGTGTAACACTAATGAGTTTGAAATGAGTGATCAGAAATACAATTCTCCTGAAGATCCTTACTTCGAAGATGCGCAAGCAGATGAGTTCGAAGAAGAAGAATTAATCAGTAAAACTGAGCTGAAGCGTCAAGCTAAAGAACTTCACAAGCTAGGTGAAACGTTGGTTAACCTGACCGATGCTCACATAGCGACGATTCCAATGGATGAAGAGCTTGCGGACGCCGTAGCTATTGCCCGCAAAGTGAATAAGAAAAAAGACGGTTACCGCCGTCAGCTTCAGTTTATCGGCAAAGCTTTACGTCAAAGAGATACCGCCCCTATTGAAGAGGCGCTGGCTAAAATTACACATCAGCATCAGGCGAGCAATGCGGCCTTTCATGCACTAGAAAAAGCCCGTGAAGCCGTAATTGAACAGGGCGACCCCGCTATACAAAAGCTGATTGAAGCGCACCCCGAACTTGACCGCCAAAAGCTGCGCCAATTTCACCGCCAAATTAAGAAAGAGCGTGAAAAGAATGCGCCACCTAAGGCGTTCAGAGAGTTATTTCAATATTTGAAAGACGTTATTCACGAAGATTAATGGTCTATAATTACACTAATATCTACATCAGAGTATCCTTCACCAGCCAAGGGGAGATAGTGTGAAAATATTTTCTAACCCTAACGCAACACTGAAAAGCAAGTACGGTCAGTATCAAATTGCTGTACTTGGTAACATTGTTGGCGTGTCGGCTGAAGGTATTGCCGATGACTCAGCCATAGAGCGCTATGCGCGGGATATGATGGATGTGATTAACAGCTTTGGTGGGAATCACTGGGCATTTTTAGGTTTTTTGCATGGTTCAGCCCTTCTTACTAAAGCCGGCGAAAAAGAACTTCAACGTTCGGTTGAGTGGCGTGCGCAACACGGAATGGCGCTTGGTGCGTTGGTTATCGGCGACACCACAGTGCAGCCTATTGTAAGAGCGCAATTTCAGAGAATTTACGACAATGCAGGCCTTGAGCTAGGTATTTTTACCAACGAGGAAGATGCCATTAAGTGGTTGAATGAAAAAGGATTTGAAAGTTAGCCACGACTAATACCAGTCCGCTTACAAAAAAAAGGTTGGTGCCGAAGCCCAACCTTTTCTTAGTTTTTGTGTGAAATTTTCGTGTGATGATTTAGGCTGAATTAAGCCGTACCACCCACCGTCAACTCGTCAATTTTAAGCGTAGGCTGACCTACACCCACTGGCACGCTTTGACCGTCTTTACCACATACGCCCACGCCCTTATCTAGGGCTGTGTCGTTACCAATCATTGAGATTTTTTGCATAACCTCTGGACCGTTACCAATTAAGGTTGCCCCTTTTACTGGCGCGGTAATTTTACCATTTTCAATTAAATACGCTTCAGCGCTTGAAAACACGAATTTACCAGACGTAATGTCTACCTGTCCGCCAGCGAAGTTCGGCGCATAAATACCTTTGTCGATAGACGCGATAATTTCCTGCGGATCGTGTTGGCCTTCCAACATATAAGTATTCGTCATGCGGGGCATAGGCAAGTGTGCATAGGATTCACGACGACCGTTACCGGTAGGCGCAACGCCCATAAGCTTGGCGTTATGTTTATCCTGCATATAGCCTTTCAAGATACCATCTTCAATAAGCACGTTGTGCGCTGTTGGTGTGCCTTCATCGTCTACCGACAATGAGCCACGACGGTCGTTTAACGTGCCATCGTCAACAACCGTCACGCCTTTTGCAGCAACGCGCTGACCAATACGGCCACTAAATGTTGATGCACCCTTACGGTTAAAGTCGCCTTCAAGGCCGTGCCCTACTGCTTCATGAAGTAATACACCAGGCCAGCCGTTACCTAATACTACAGGCATAGCGCCTGCCGGCGATGCCACGGACTGCATATTAACCCGCGCCATGTGAAGGGCATCTTCTGCCAATGTTTCATAATATGGTTTACCATTCTCGTCTTGCTTAAAGAACGAGTAAGCATAACGACCACCGGCCCCCGCTGAACCACGCTCACGTCTATCGCCTTGTTCTAGCAATACCGAACAGTTTAAACGCACCAGCGGGCGAATGTCGGTAGCCAACGTACCGTCGCTACCAGCTACTAAAATCTCTTCATATACGCCGCTTAAACTCACCACCACCTGATTGGCAGACGGCTCTTGTTTGCGAATATAAGCATCTACGGCTTTTAACAACGATATTTTCTCAGCGTCTTTCATCGCAAGAATTGGGTTATTTTCGCTGTATCGCGCTAGCACTGGCTTTTGCCCCAATGCCGCAACTTGCTGTGTGCCGCCACTTGGTGCTATGCCACGTGCAGCTTTACAGGCTTTGGTCAGCGCTTCTTCGCTAATTTCATCTGAGTAAGCGAAACCCGTTTTTTCACCGCTAATAGCACGCACACCTACGCCGCGCTCTATATTGTAGCTGCCTTCTTTGATAATTCCGTCTTCTAACACCCAGCTTTCGTGCTGGCTTGACTGAAAATATAAATCAGCATAGTCGGTATCGTGACGATGAATAGTGGCTAAAGCTCGCTCTAGCTTGGTGATATCTAGCCCTGAGTCAGATAATAAATGACGCTCAACAGATTTAGACAAAGTGACTCCTGAATCGGTTATGTTCGGCAACCGGCATATTCTGTTTGATGGTTTCTCTTTCTGAAATATCTACTTTTGCCGACACCAACCCTCTTTCAGTTTTACGTTCGGCAAGGGTTTCACCCCATGGAGACAATACAATACTGTGTCCATAGGTCTCGCGACCATTTGCATGCACACCACTTTGGTTTGCAGCTACCACAAAGCACTGTTTCTCGATGGCTCTGGCTTGCAATAACGCATGCCAATGCGCTTCTCCGGTGCGTTGGGTAAAGGCCGCAGGTAATACCAAGATATCGATATCACCCATTGCAGTAAACAACCCTGGAAAGCGAACATCATAGCACACCGCAAGCCCAATGTTGCCTATTGGCGTTCGAACGGTAATCACTTCGCTGCCCGCTTCGGTTGAAGCCGACTCACGATAACTGCCCGTGCTGTCGTTTACCGAAACATCGAACATGTGAATTTTGCGGTAATCTGCCAGCAAATCGCCATTTGGGCCAAACAGCATACACGCCGCAGAAAATTTCTCCGGATTGTTTGTTTTTACGGGAAACGTGCCAGAAACCAGATAGCACTGATGCTCTGCCGCAAGCGCTGACAAACGACGCTGAATTACGCCGTCGCCCTTTGTTTCGGCCACTGCAAGTTGACCTTTGTCTTTACCGCCGAAATAGGCAAAACATTCAGGAAGTACGACTACGCTGTTTTTCTCAAGATTGGCAGACGCCAACTCGCTGGCAACAGTGTCGAGATTCTCTTCTACATTTGGCGTAGATGTCATTTGTAATGCAACTAAGTTAACCATCGATCACCTCCATTTTAAGCCTGCGCACGTCATCTTCCGTTAATGGCCTGTCTTGCGGGTTAGCCGGTACAGGCGCGTTTTGCGCAGGCAAGCTTATGTCTTTGCTGTTGCGCTCAACTTCGTCGAACTTAGGATCTTTTATGGTGCCCGTCACACGATAGTTCACATTCGAAATAACTTTCGCAGAGGTTAGCACTTGGTCAATGGCAAGGGCAGCCAATGCAGTAGGCGGCGTAGCCAAGAAATAGACTAAAAACGGTAAATTCCCAGTTACGTTTGGCGCGAACGATACGTTGTAATTTAACCCACCAGTATTGAGGTCGGTAAAGCCAGTGATTTCTATTTCACCCGCGCCGCCGTCAATTTCAGTATCGTCGGTATACGCTTTGCCATCAACGATGCTTAACGTACCGCCCATATCATCATAGAAGAAGCCTTTAGCAAAAACATCTCGAAAATCGAGACTTAGCTTCCGCACTAGCGAGTTCAAGCTGAACAGGGTGAAGATACGTGAACCTTTGTCACTTAACTCAGTAAGGTAGCCATCAGACAGCGACCATTCTACGTTGCCGTTGAGCTTTTCAAACCCAAAATTCATGGGCGAGTTTGGCCAGTTGATATCAAATGCGACGTTTGCACTAGAGTCTTTAATTCCTGACTCAACTCCGTATTCTTTCAACATTTGCCCAACGTCGGGTGAGGTTAATGTACCAGTTAACGCGCTTTGAATTTCACCGCGTAAATGCTTCCAATACCCTGTTGCGGTAACGTTGGTTTCATCTGACTTTATTAAAAGCTGGCGTATCGCCAGGCCATCATCTTCCTTGGCAATATCTAAGGTAATTTCGCCAAAATCAATACCGTGCACACCACAAGACTGGCAATAAAAATAAATGGGCGGCAGTGTATTCGGGTCAATATTGTATGGCGAATCGCCCTTTTCAGCCGGCGTAGCACGTTGAACGGCTAACGCAGTATCAGCACCCTCACTACCTTTGGTTGCAGCCTCTGTATCAACAGGTGTTTCCAAAGATAAGTAATCAGCATTTATTTCAATACCTTGCTCGTCTAAATCACTATTGATGCGAATAGTCGCTCTTGCTTGCGGTGACGCCAAGTCTAAGATCCAATCCTTATTACGCTCAGTAGCACTAAGCTCTGCATCCTTAATGCTATGACCAGCAAAATTAAGCGTATCGGCTTTTGCGAATATACGCGAAGGCGTACCAAATAAGTTCGCACGCTTATCTTCGTTCGCATCTGATTGATTTGTCGACTGACGACTTGTTTGCGAATAGCTACCGTGATCTTTTCCTTTGCCGGAAAGCAACATATTGATGGTGGTAAACCATTCTTGGACATCTGCCTGGGCTAAATTTGCACTGATACTAAAGCCCGTACCTATATTGGCAATATCGCTTTCCCCAAGTGCTAGGTGCGCACGCGAAAACTGCATTTCCTTGTGAGGGAGCACGCCGTCGAAACGAATATTGTTACCAAGTGTCGCTTCAACATTCGATGCTTTGCCATCGCCTTTACTGGTAATACGCAGCGGTAAACTCGTGCCCGCTGGCGTATCAAAAGGAGCAGGCAATACGCTTTGTGTCGCCGTTAAATCTGCGCTTAAATTAGCAAGGTATTCAAAGCCGCTATTTGAAAGCTTAAGGTCTACCTTAGTTTTCCAATCGCTTTCACCGTCAATGTAGTCGGTCAGGTCTGTATTTACATAATTAGCCAGAGGATGAACGTGCCAGCGCCCGCCTAATTCCACATGAAGGTCATAGGTCTCACTTTGCCTTCCCGATAACGACAGACTTATAGGTTGGGTAAGGAAATGGGCTTTTAGCCCGCTCGCGTTAATATCGCCATTAGTAAACGACACATCTCCCGATGCCTTATCAAAGAGCATGTTGGTAGTTGATATATAAACAGGGTTACCCGATAAGTGTGCCGTTCCTGAGGCGACCACATCTTTGCCTTTAAACGGAATATCGAGTTTGATGTCAGCTGATAACGGCCCGCTAATTTGCACTTCATCGTTCAGTACTTTACCTAACGAGCTTTTAAGAGATGAGTCCATCATCAGTGCGGTAAGCGCATCACCTGTGCCTGTGCCTGTGGCATAAATTGCCAGGCGCGCGTCTGGACTAAAGCTTGGAATAGCGGCCGACATATCGCTGATTTTCATACCGGCAAGCGTCGCACTAGGACTTTCCATCACCAATGCGCTGTTTACAAAGTACAAAGAGAGGTCAAGCTTATTGAGCGCCGGCCAGTCTGGCGCAAAAAGAAAATCGCCCTGCTCTATGTCGACATAAGCTTGGAAAATGCCAGAGTTGTCTTCAAAAGGGAAATCGCCAGTTCTACCGTGCCATAACACTCGCGCGTTTGTTATTTCACCCTCTCCGGTAAACGCACGCGTTAAGTAATTATCGGTATTTTCCCCCATTAAAGCGGCAGGAAACAGACTACTTACTTCGTTTAAAGGTAATGGTTCGACATCAACATACAGCGACATAAACCCCGTAGCGGTGTTAAGTTTAAACTGTGGGTGAAGAGTAAAAGCATCGCTATCTAATAGCATATCGTTACCTTTTACTACCCACTGTTTCTCTGCGCCATCTACTTGCTCTGGATAAATGTAAAGCTGGGATTTAAACAGGTTTATTTTAACGTCTTTCTTAATTACGCCGTTGGCACTTAGTAAGCTATCCGCACTTTCTAAGTAGATAGCGCCATTATTTTTATACCAGAAAAAATCTGCATCTAACGACGAAAGACCAGGTACCTTATCTGTTTTGTCCCACTGTAAATCTAACACTTTCGCGGCTACAGAAGGCTCCCCGTTGTGCCACTGGATTTGTAGCGTTGCCAACTCACCTTTGGGGTTTAGGCCTCTTATTTCCTCTTCACTGGTATCATCCATAAAAAGTGGCAACACCAATAAGAAAGGATTAATTTGCACAGGTTTGACAGTGTTTATCAGCGCGTCGCCGTTTGCGCTTATGCTTCCAATTAAGTCTGTGGTAAGGGTTTCATTGCTTGAATTTAGTACCAGTTGATCAACCCTAACATTCCAGCCGCTCTGCTTGCCCTGAGCATTAGGCAAAGCCTGAAGACTACCACCACTGATTCCCGTTACCGTTTTCGCTCTGCCGTTACCCCATTGTAGAAGGCTTTCACTTAGCTCGGCTTGCACACTGGTCACTTCACTGTTGGAAAAATTAGTCCACACTTCGAAATTTGCTCGGCTTTGAGCTAACGGGCGCTTAGTTTTAATGAGGTTGCTTACCCAAGGGGAAATGTCGAGCTCTTCAGCCTTTGCGTAAAACACACCTTCAAAGTCTTCTCGCGTGCCCGTTATGTCGATAATGAACGACGCTGAGTTAGCCGCTAAGTCCACAACTTTTAGCTGGCCTAAACCCTGGTGCCGTTCTTCATGATTGTTCCACGATAGGCTTTCAATATCGAAGGAGTTGGTTTCATTGAAATGCGTAATTGACACTACGCCATCTTCTAATGAGAAGCTTTGAAGCTGCTCTAGAAACAGGCGTTCAAGGGCATTCACCACGGGGAAATTGTTCTTACCACCGCCTGTGAGACGATCAGCATCAATATCAAGCTTAAGACCGCGCAGTTCAAAGCGCGTAGATGAGATCAATTGGTGGCGCAGCGATTGCCAGAAGTCTAGCTCGACATAGATTTGTCGTATGTCCAAAGCCACTGGTGAAGCGTCATTTTTAGCCAGCGATACCGAATTGAGCACAATGCTGGGGCCATTGCGCTGCCAAACAGCATGCACACTTTGAATGGTTAGATTTACGCCATACTGCTCATTTATATAATTTTCCAACAGATGTTTGTTGTGCTCAATATGCGGCAGAGCATAGCGTGCAGCGCTTAAAACAAGCGCGAAAAGTACAAGCAATACGGCAAGTAGCAGCCAAAACTTCTTAAGCAGATAAGCGGCTACCGACGAAAAATTTGTCACATTTTGCCTTTGTATACGTTAATGCATTACATCATAACGACGTCGTACTTATCCTGATTGTACAATGTTTCTGTTTGAACCTTGATCTGTTTAGACACAAATACTTCCAGTTCTGCCAGCATGTGAGACTCTTCACCCATTAAGGCTTCCGCCACTTTTGGTGAAGCGTAAACCACAAACTTGTCTGCGTCGTAGGCGCGATTCACCCGTACAATTTCACGCATAATTTCAAAGCAAATGGTTTCAATCGTTTTTACTGTGCCACGGCCTTTGCACACCGGACATTCGCCGCACAGTATATGCTCAATGCTTTCACGGGTGCGCTTACGGGTCATTTCAATAAGCCCTAGCGCGGTGAAACCGTGAATATTTATTTTGGCTCTGTCCTTGTTCGTCGCCACCTCTAATGAGTGTAAGACACGTCGTTTGTGGTCTGGTTCAATCATATCGATGAAGTCGATAAGGATCATACCACCTAAGTTACGCAACCTTAACTGACGGGCAATCGCCTGCGTCGCCTCAATGTTGGTGTTAAAAATGGTTTCTTCTAAGTTGCGGTGGCCAACAAAGGCGCCCGTATTAATATCAATAGTCGTCATGGCTTCTGTCTGATCGATGATCAAGTAGCCGCCGGACTTTAAATCGACACGACGCTCAAGTGCACGCTGTGCTTCATTTTCCACATCATATAAGTCAAAAATGGGTCTATCACCGGTGTAGTATTCGAGTTTGCCGTTCATTTCTGGCACGTACTCTTTCGTGAACTGGTGAAGTTCATTAAATGATAGTTTTGAGTCGATACGAATTCTGTCTAACTCTGTGCCAACGAAGTCGCGTAGTACTCGTCGGGCAAGCGGCAAGTCTTCATAAAGCACGTTTGACTTACGCTTTTTCATGCGAGACTGAATTTTATCCCACAGCCTTCGCAAAAATGCTGCGTCGGACTGCAGTTCGTTTTTGCCTACGCCTTCTGCGGCGGTTCGCAGAATAAAGCCGCCGTTTTCATCACAAAATTCTTGTACGAGCGACTTTAAACGCTCTCTTTCCACTTCTTCTTCAATGCGTTGAGACACGCCCACGTGGGTAACAGAAGGCATAAACACAAGATAGCGACTGGGAATTGTGATGTCTGTGGTTAGGCGTGCGCCTTTGGTACCGATAGGATCTTTTACTACCTGAACCACAATATCCTGGCCGTCTCGCACCAATTCGCGAATGTCTTGTTTTTGAATGTGGCTTGCCGAGACTTCTTCAGCAATTTCGTTGTGAATGACAATGTCAGAGGCGTGTAAGAACGCGGCTTTTTCTAAGCCAATATCTACAAATGCTGCCTGCATTCCCGGTAATACGCGACTTACTTTACCGCGATAGATATTGCCCACCAAACCGCGTTTGGTATGACGCTCTACGTGAATTTCTTGCAGTATTCCGTTTTCAATAAGCGCCACCCGTGACTCTGACGGGGTAACGTTAATAAGCAGTTCAGCACTCACGACACAACTCCAAATGCATTGAGTAATTGACGGGTTTCATAAAGTGGCAGACCTATAACGGCGCTTGCGCTACCGTTAATAGAGACCACAAATTCACCGCCTATACCTTGAATAGCGTAACTCCCTGCTTTATCGGCAGGCTCTCCAGTTTCCCAGTATGCGTCAATTTGTTCATCCGTCAATGCTGCAAAAGTCACAGATGTGGTAATGACCTCGGTCTGTTGCTTAGTGTTACTAAGGGCACATATCGCTGTCAGTACCTCGTGAGTTTTACCAGAGAGCATGGTAAGAATGCGCTTAGAGTCTGCTTTATCTTCAGGCTTGCCAACACTTTGTCCGTCAAACGATATCAGCGTGTCGCTGGCAAGAATAACCTTGTCTTCGGTCATTGCCTGCTTATCCTCAAGATGTGCTTTTACCGCTTGCGCTTTTTCAGTGGCTAACCTTGCGACAAGTTCCATCGGCGTTTCATTTTCGCGTGGCGACTCATCAATGTCGGCAGGTTGTATTGTATGGGCTATGTTCATTTGCTTGAGCAAAGCGGTGCGTCGTGGAGAGGCCGACGCTAACACTACCGATTTTGTCATTGACTTACCTTTGGTTTAATCGAGAAGGTGTTCGAGTTACGAAATTGAAAACTGTCTGCGAGTACGTCTAAGTAGCCAAAACACCCACGGCCACAACACCATTGACGTTATCACCGGCCATAAATAATCGACTTGAAAATAAATATCAGTGAGCAAATGCTGCACCCAAAATGTGAGTAAGTGGTACAACGCTGATAGTAGGCCGATGATAATCGCCTGCTGCCATACAGAATAATTTCGAAGTCGTTGGTAATTTGCCGCCAAGACATACACACAAATACTTAAACCCAAACTGTGAATGCCCAAGGTTGTTCCGACTAGTACATCCATGGCTACACCCGTTAAGAATGCTACGCCCACGTTCACTCGGTGAGGCAACGCCATGCTCCAATACGCTAATACAACAAGCACCCAATCAGGGCGATAAACATCAATCTGAGTCGGCAGGGGAACAATTTGCAGTACAAGCGCAATTAACAGGCTTATCCAAATAACGAGGTTACGTTTACGCATCTGAAGACTCTTCCTCGTTTACAGCTGGCTTATCAGTGTCGTCAGTTGAGTTAGTATCAGACTCATTCTCTGACTCAGGCGTGTGCCATAGCAACAACAAGTGTCTGAGCCTGTCTAAGTTCGCTAGAGGTGTGGCGATTACACGAGCAAACGGACGGCTTTCATCTCGGACAACTTGGGTCACTGTTGCTACAGGATAGCCTTCAGGAAAAACCTTTCCCAAACCAGACGAAATCAACGTGTCACCTTCTTGAATATCTACACTATGAGGAACATGCTCTAGATATAGTTCGTTAATCGCACCACTTCCGGTGGCAATAAAGCGGATATCGTTTCGAAGAGAACGTACAGGGATAGCGTGGGTAACATCAGCAATAAGCAGTACGCGGCTGTTTGTAGACCCAACTTCCATTACCTGACCGACTATGCCTTTGTCATCAATAACTGGCTGAGACAAGTACACGCCGTCTATCGCCCCTTTATTGATTACCACCTGCTGACTGTATGGGTTTTTATCCACCGCCATTAGCTCAGCAACCATTTTTCGAGAGGAAACCCGAATAGGAGCCTGCAGCAACTCTCTCAATTGCGCATTTTCTTTTGCAATGACATCGAACTGCTGGAGCTTTTCACTCATCAGCAACAGTTGATTATTAAGTTTTTGGTTTTCGGCAAGCAGTTGTTCTTGAGAGGTTAGGCGCTGCGCACTTTCATTCAGCATTAAACCAGGAAGATTTGCCAAGTACTGAAGCGGACTCATAAATGAGTTGAGGTACACCCGCGTGGATTTGAAGCCATCTAGCTTGTGGTCTACAAATATCAGAACCACCGACAGCACAAGCGCCAGTGTAAGCCTGTTATTTAACGAAGGGCCGCGGGTAAAAATAGTATCCATGATACAAATAAGGCAACCTTACGGTTGCCTTTCCTGTTTATTCGTAGCTAAACAGGTCGCCACCGTGAAGGTCAATCATATCGAATGCCTTACCACCGCCGCGTGCTACACAAGTAAGCGGATCATCAGCAATTACAACTGGGATGCCCGTTTCTTCCATTAGCAATCTATCTAAGTCTTTCAGTAACGCACCACCACCGGTAAGTACCATACCGCGCTCAGAAATATCTGAAGCAAGCTCTGGTGGAGACTGCTCTAGTGCCACCATCACCGCCGACACGATACCGGTTAACGGCTCTTGCAGTGCTTCAAGAATTTCGTTTGAGTTTAGTGTGAATCCGCGAGGTACACCTTCCGCAAGGTTGCGACCGCGTACTTCAATTTCGCGTACTTCTTCGCCTGGGTAGGCAGCACCAATCTCATGCTTGATACGTTCAGCAGTTGCTTCACCTATTAATGAACCGAAGTTACGACGAATGTAGTTGATGATAGCTTCATCAAACTTGTCACCACCAATGCGAACAGATGATGAATAAACCACACCGTTAAGTGAGATAATAGCTACTTCTGTAGTACCACCACCGATATCGACCACCATTGAACCGGTTGCTTCAGATACCGGTAAACCCGCACCAATTGCAGCCGCCATTGGCTCATCGATAAGGTAAACTTCACGAGCGCCAGCGCCTAGGGCTGACTCTTTAATTGCGCGGCGTTCTACCTGTGTTGAACCACATGGAACACATACCAATACACGCGGGCTAGGACGCAAGAAATTGTTGTCGTGCACTTGTTTAATAAAGTGCTGAAGCATTTTCTCGGTCACATAAAAGTCGGCAATTACACCGTCTTTCATAGGACGAATTGCACGAATATTACCTGGCGTACGGCCAAGCATTCGCTTAGCTTCTGCACCCACCGCTGCAACACTTTTAGGCCCTGCTGCGCGCTCTTGACGAATAGCTACTACTGAAGGCTCGTTTAGCACTATGCCTTGGTCTTTAACATAAATCAGCGTGTTAGCTGTTCCGAGGTCGATGGACAGATCGTTAGAGAACATGCCTCGAAGCTTTTTAAACATGAAGAGTGTATTCCTGTTTCTGTGTTAACGCGTATTTGCAAAGGTGAGATGGCGACGCTTTAACGTGAAGTCGATATTTATTCGCACACTTTAACAATGGGGGCAATTTTGGGCAAGTAATGCTGTAATTAAGTGACAAAATAACTGCATTTTTGCTTTGTAATTTTAGCGCTTTACCCACTGAGGTATACCACACACGCGTTTCTTAATAATTTCGGAGTTAGACCCACATAATGACCGCGTAAAAAAGAGAAGGTTCAAAATTGATTTGTGTTGGGTTGAGCAATAGATAACGCAATATCAGACGTGATAAATCGCCGTTCTTGAAAAAGCGGTACTACCTGTAATTGCGCTATTTATTCGTTACCGATTTGCTCTCGTTTATAAATAATATTGTCGTTCCCCCGATACACACCGAAGGTCAATGTGGCACTTGGCGAGTTATCTGCTTCACCATCGTTGTCCCAATCCCACAAAAGCCATGGGCTGGGTGTATATGTTACTGGGTAATTACCTGCCCCGTTAGGTGATGAGAGACGCATACCTTCACCATTTCTGTAGGCACCTTCGCCAAGCGTGTTGTTACCCGATGATATTAGCTCACCCGAATCATCCGTTATATCACTGTGTTGGTAGGTGGTACAGCTATCGTAGCCGTTAATTCGCCAGTTATTGCCATCCCAATACTGAGTGCGTAGAGGCAGCAATAAGGGTTCGTCCGCTGCCCCGTAATTATTGATAAGCGTTGCGCGACCGTAGGCAAAGTTTAGTGAATCCCCAATCGTGCCAACACACGAGCCGACACAGGGCGCCCCGTTAAAGCTCGCTCCCTCTATCTGTGATGGATCTGCCACCAGCGCAATATTCGCATTGAGGTAAGCACCATCTAAATCAGCACCACTAAGACGGCTAAACACAATATCTGCATCCGAAAATGAAATTAGTCCCGCATTGGCATTTTGCGGCCAGCTTATCGAGTTTGCATTTTCAAGCCTATCCAGCAAGTTTGAACCGTGTTCTACCTGTAAGCTCATATTTATCAATTTATCGAACCCTTCGTAATAATTGACGGTTCGACTTCCCTTGTGATTTAGCGCGGTAAGAGAAAAGCTCACTTCGCTAATAGGTTGACCAAAGTAATTAAACGCCTCATTCACCGCGCAGGCAGCTTCAACCGTTCCGCTTAGTGCAAAATTGGAAGGGGCGAAACGCCCGACGTTTTGTACCTGCCCAAGTACGGTGGTATCCGACAAATAAATGCTTTGTGCGGCAACAGAAATTGTACCCACTTCATCATAATTGAGTTTAACGTTAACTTTTCCTTCGTCGTTAAATACAACGCCAGGCACACTCAACGTTCCTGTCGCGCCGCCGCTAGGTAGCAACGTTAAAGGGGTTAATGCCACACTCCCCGAAAAATGCTCAGCAGTATTGTTGTTAGCCAATGCAGTAAAGTTATCTGGTATTCCATCGTCATTATTGTCTTCACCATCGACCCACTGCACTGTGCGCAGCCCTACAACAAAGTCTTCACCGGTGAGTTTCAACAACGAGCCATTTGCGTTATCCGCATAGCCATTGGGATTAATGCTTGTTTCGCCGTCATTTAAAATATCCATGGCGAAGCCGAAAGGACGCACTTTGAAGGTGTTAGACGAACCCGAAATACCGCTTCGCCCCTTTATATCTGCGCTTAACGAAAGCTCTCCAGCATCGGGGTATTGAATAGTAAAAGCAGCTCGCGATTCAGCATCGAATTGTATAGGGAAGGTACGCGGGGCTAAGCCTAACTGGTGCTCATTACCGTTGTTCACAAACTTAAGGCTGTTGGAACAATTGCTGGAGCTAGAACAATTATAATTAAGGTCGACGTCAACAATTTGGTTTTTGAGTGTATCGGAGTTACCACATGCTTCAATAACATAATTTTTGCTGTTGAAACCAACGTCTGAAGGTTTACCAGAAAGCTGAGTAACGATGGTTTCTGAATCGTCAGTAATATTTTTGAATACCAAGCCGTCAGCTTCGTACTGTATTTTACAACTACTTAAATTGACTTCTTTCCCAGCAATGAAACAGCGCAACTGAGAAGATGGGCTTTCACCGGAGGTAGCAAGTTCTGGATCTGCGCCTTTGAGGCTATCAAGGGTCAGAGATGTCTGTCCTATGAATGTAACTCTATCGTCTGGTGACCATCGGTAGTTACCGCTATTCACGGGGACTAAATTGACTGTAGATGGTTGCGAGTAAAGTAAATCACAGTTCACGTCAGCACAGGCTTTTAGCGTAACTTCTTTCGCAGCACAGCTGCTGCCTTTGTTATCAGCCAGTTCAAAACGATAGTGATTCAGTACTTCGATGACTTCCCGACCGCAGATGCCAGGAATATTGTTTGGCACTTCGTTAGCCGTCACCCTCAACGTAGCGGGCGACCCAACTCCGCCGCCAGCGGTGAAACGCCCTTTTAACGTACCGTCAGACACATTAGCAAAGGTGATTTCTCCTTTTGCAATAACCAGTGCATTCGGGTTTGAACCATCAATGAGCACATCGCCATCGACATAAATAGCGAGATAAGCCCCCTCGGCGACAGTAATGTTTGCATTTACCATGGTGAATTTTGTAGGAACGCCACCGAGGTTATCGCCCGGATCAGAGACATAAATTCGCGTGGGTGCAATCACGTTATAGCTACCCGCCGCCATAGTTACCAGTTGACGATTGAAATAGTAATCTCCAGCTAAATTCCCTTGTGCAATCTCAGGCCCACTATCGTCAATGGTAATGGTTGGAATCGCTCTTACTTGTGAAGCGGTAAGCGCGTCGGTGTTGTTTACCGTACAGTCGACAGGATTCTGGCCGCATTTTGGATAATCAGACGAGCCTCTCGTCGCATCGGTTATAAACTGTTGCGCTGACAACACGCCATCATTTTCATCGATCATGCGGCTACCAGCGACTAGCGAAATAGGTGCCCCATTGAACGCCGCTAGTGCACCGGGAAAAACAACGTCACAACTGGGGACATCACCACTAAATACAAATTCAGACGTCATCGCCAGAATACTAGCGTCTTCTTCTATATGGCTTCGTTCCGAGTCTAAGCTTCTATCCTCGTCTACCCGCAGCCCGAGTCTATTTCTATTGACGCCGCAGCTACGAAGCCAACCACCATCACCGCCGTTTCGACTTATTTTACTGGCGGCTACTAAGGGAGTCTGCGCATACCTATTTTTAAAGTCATTGCGAAAACATCCATCGTCCCACCCCTGAATTCGTACATCAGCAAAACCAGCCTCCCAAACAACTTCTACGCCATTGTCATCAAAAAATCTGCGGTCAAACCCTTCGGTTGTTGCCATGTAGGCAACGGTTTCAGTACGTGTAACGGGTGCATAGTCTGTTTCAGATGCCTCAAGCGCAATGAAATATGATGGCGCTTCGTATTTCGCAGCAATGGTAAGAAAAGGCAGTAGATGCTCGTTAGGTGGCTTTTTTCCATTAACGTCAATTTGGTTATTTAACGTTTGAATAGAGTGAAAGAAAACCGGCTTTTCACCAAAATCAGTTTCAAGCAAAACCCGAGCGTACCTCGCATCTTCTTCACCGAACTTTAATGGCCCATTTGGCTCATACCAAGGAGAGTTCGTCGATGCTTGAATCGTCTCTGCACCAAGCTGCATCTTACCAACTTCAACGAAATCTCCATTGGGAAACTCATGGACACCATACGCAATAGCTAAGTAGTGTGCCCCCATGGTGACGTGCGGCCCGTCTTCCCCCGATGGCTCTAAGGGCAGTGCTTCGAATCCCGTTCGTGTTACGTTACGAATTTTGACAATGGCAGGGTTGCTGCCTTGATTGGTAGAGAGCATAAATACCGCTGGCGGCTCATCATAAACTTGTGAAAAGCTAATGGTGGTCCACTCGGCTTTGTTGTACGTATTCTGTAGCTCGATGAAGCGCCCTTCGATTTGTGGCACAGCATACACATTCAACGGTACTAAGATTGAAGCTATTAGTAATAAACGCTGAATGATATGAATACAAAAATGCATTATTCTTCCTGCCTTACTTCAACAAGCACTCGCTTCGACGTTTCAAGCTGACCCGCTCGGCATAGTGATTCCGATGCCAACGAATAAACACGTATTTCGCCAGCAGCCACCTCCGGCTCGACGACATTTATTTCAACTTGGCACGAAAGCGTTAGAGAACAGTTTTCTAAGTACACAGCGTTGATATTTACTGGCTGTGTAATTGTAGTGCAATCCGGGTTATTACCGTTCACCAATCTGGAAACCGCAACCTCCATCCCACTTTGTGCCGACAAATAGGCGCGAGCGCCATAATACTCAATTGATTGCTGCCTAATATTGGATGAGATTTGGTTGGATAATGCTATTCCCAGCCCCAGCAAAACTATACTAATGATGATCGCAACCATAGTGGTGGAGCCACGTTGTGAAGCAGGACTCGCCGTCAACTGTTTTGATTGTCGATGTCTGACAGAGGTTACTGGCTGACGCTTTTGGCTATGGAACATTGGGGAAATGAACCTCGTGTACAACCGCTAACTGCTCGCTATCGCTGCTTTCTAACGTCATTTGCAGTTCTATTAAGCCATTTTGACGTAAGCCTGCGGTGACCACATTGGCACTCCACGCAACAACGTTTGTACCAATTATCCCAGACCTTCCATTTTGTGTTCTGACCAACCTTTCTCCTTGCGCCGTTGTCGTTCTACATACAGACACCTGCGATTCAGGCACAAAAAACCGTTTACCCGGTGAGGTCTGCGTGACAGGAGCATTCAGTGTTAGGTCAAATTGATTCGGGCTAGTAGGCGCATCTGCAGCACTAGCAATGCCGTCGATAACCCGCCCATTGTCGTCGATGCTTTGCGGATTAGTCGGATAGATAACAAGGACGTCGTCTTCACTTAACTGACTGTCAAATATGACGACGTGCAGGGGATTATTAAAAGCATCACCAACATACGTACCGCTTTCTTTAATTGGATAATAAGAAAGACAGCCTAAGCTTGAATCAAAAGATACGGAGTTGGGAACCACATTTCTCAACTCTTTTTCCAAACGCAAAATAATGAAACGCGCGTCGGCAACCAATCGAGTTCGTTCTGCGCCTGTTGTGTAAATTTGTGCACTTAAAGAAATCACCTGAGCGACTGATACGCTAATGACGCCCAATATAGTTATGACTAATATGAGTTCGATTAGCGTAAAGCCTTGATGGCGTAATGCGGGCACTTTCTGCATCAATAACTTCCTCTATACGCGCTGAAGTTATAAATCTGTTCATTGGGTGCTGTAACCGCAATGTCGATGCGTTTAAAGGTTTGGCCGTCATTAACCGTAGTGTCGTTTAGGTCACTGTCGTACTCTACTTTTATAGCGTAGCTGTAACCAGCATAACTGCCGCTTTCGACGTTGACTGAATAGCCATTGTAATCATCTACGTCGTCGTATTCGTCCTCACTAGACTCTTCAGGCCCCAACGTACTTGAGCAATTCCCTTTGGCATTACAGGTTTCAAACGGCGGGCTTCGATCGCTATTTTCGTCATATGAACGGCTTAAAATATCGTTCATTAGCGACTGTCCTAATTTCGCTGCTTTGACCTGCCGAAGAGGCTCTGCGGTCTGTTCGGCCTGCGGAACAATAAGAGAGAGCACAATGGTTAAGCTTATAGTAAACACCACAATGCCAATCACAAGCTCCAGCAGAGTAAAGCCTTTCATGCATTTCCTATACGGGGACAGTGCTACCCTAGCACGCATAAACTGCCCCTTCACTTTGCAAGCAAACGGCAAACGCGTTTATTTGAATTGTGCAGGCTGTTAAGCAGGAAATGTTTCGTGGCCTGCCAAACCCGTCAAACTGAATCTGAGAAAAACTGTCTCCGTTCTCATCCGCAGTTTGGAAGGTAATACCGGTGCTTGATGCATTAACTACCTGATCGGCATCAAAGGTTGTAGAAAGGGAGTTTGAGCAATCGTGCCCCGCGGGAGGAGCTATAATTGTCGCGGTTATTTTCACACAGCTAGTGTCTTGAAAATTTTGCATTGCTCGCAGCTGTATATTGCGCACCACTTGAAGGGCTTGATCGCGAAGTGCTATAGCCTCTTCGGTATCATCTCCAAGAAAACGAGGTGCGGCGGTTACCGCCAACACCCCAATAACCAATATGGTTATGATAAGTTCTACAAGTGTAAAACCGTTTTTCTTCACATTACTGAACGCAAGAGTTGACTACTATTGAAGGTCGAATCCCTTCACCTGTGGAGTTAAAGTACTCAACTGAACAAGGAGCAGTAGTAGTAGACGGAGCAGTCGTAGAGTAGGTGCTAAACCCTTTTGCATATACGAGAACCGAACTTGATGCAGTTATTTCAGCCGTACCAAAATCTGCAGAATCGATATCAAGCAGTGCAGCCATATTAGCATTAGTCGCTTCTGGATATCCGTTTACAATAGTCACGTTATCAGTACCAACATCTAATGTTACCGGTGTGTCTGTGGTACCCAAAACATCGTTGATCAAAGCTTTACCATTAACAACCGAGGCCGATGTTTGAAGAGAGGCCTTAATTCCTTCAAGCGTCGCGTCACGCGCATCGTCTTGCAGATTCAAAAACTTAGGAGCAGCAGTTACCGCTAGAATACCCAGCAGAACAATTACAATGATTAACTCGATTAGGGTAAAACCCTTTTGTGTTGATACTTTTTGCATAATTAAACTTCCTAGGTATTAATTAAAAAACAGTAACCTGGCCGGTGGCTGGGTTATAGGTGAAACCATCGAACGTTGCGCCGTCTGGCGTACCGTCAGCTGGTGCAGAACTGTTAGGCAAGCCCATAGATTCAACTAAGTAGTACACACATAGCGTGTTTGCACCTGAATCATCCTCACGAACGGCATATCTGAAATCAGCGACAACTGTATCGCTGGTTGACGTTGTGTTCGTAGGGGCTGACTGAAGAATTAGGTCGAAGACGTTTTTACATTCAGTGCCATTGACTGAAGAGATTAGCGTATTCCCCGTTGGGCTACCTGTAGGATAGCCAATGGTGCCATCTACCCCTACTTGGGTTTGATCGTAGGTAACTACAGTACCGTTAGCACTTCCATTATTGCCACTTGGACGCCCCTCTACTTCCCATTGGGCTCTTACAAGTCCCACTGCTGCTGCAAAGCCGCCAGCAACACCTTCAACACTTGCTTCACGCGCTTCGTCGGTAACATCAATAAAGCGAGGTAAAGCGGTGGCCGCAAGCAACCCCAGGATTATTACAACAATTATCAGCTCAATTAGCGTAAAGCCTTGTTGTTTGGTGTTCATAACATCTCCTTGATGGCGATAAAGGCGAACCGTGCCGCCGCTTAATCAATTGCTTCTTTGTCTTACAACGCCGCTTCCAGCGTTATATTCAAACCAAATGCCTTTGCCCAAAAAAAACGTGCACTGTAAGTAACCATTTGTGTATTGATCACTTACCGTTACCTCTGACATCCCTTCAGACTCTCTTAGCGTGGCCAAGGTAAGCATGTACTCACAAGCTTTCCCCTGATCTTTTTCCAAGCCTTCGGGCCAGCCTTTTTCGTTAATGTAAAGTTCTGCCGCCACGTCTTTGTGATGCTTGACCTTTCCACCAGCGTCGAACTCAGTTTCATAAATCATCACAGTATGCTGCTTTGACTTTATCCACTGCGCCCTGGCTAGCATTACTATCCGCTGAAACTGCGCAACCGCGTTTTCTTTATTAACCTTTTCCGCTTCATCAATAACAGGTGTTGCGTAAAACACATAGGTTGTACCAACAACTGCAAGCAAGACGCCTATAACAATAAAATTGAGTAACCCGGTTTTGGTGCTTACCACGCTGTACCCCAGTAAAAAGGCGCTCAATCAGCCGCCTTTCACCGCCGACATCATGTTCCACATTGGCGTAAATATGCCAAGCGCCAGAATCAACACCATAACCGCAACAAAACCAATCAAAATAGGTTCGATCTTGGCGGTTAAACTTTTCAAGTCGAAATCAACTTCACGTTCGTAATAGTCAGCACTTTCTTCTAATAACGGCTCTAACCGTCCCGTCTCTTCACCAACCGCAATCATTTGTAGTACAAGTGTAGAAAACAGTTCGCTATTTTTCGAAACTCTAAGCAAACTTTCACCTTTCTCGATCCCTTGACGCATTTCTTTAATACGCTGCTGCATATGAGCGTTATCAACTGCATCGGCAGTGAGTGATAGCCCCGCAGTGAGCGGCACGCCAGCCCGTAGGATCATTGAAAAGCTTCGGCTATATCTTGAGAGTAATGATCGCTCAATAATACTGCCCACGACAGGCAACTTTAGTTTAAATTTGTCCCATTTGAGTCGTCCATTAGTCGAATTAACGTATTGTTTAGCAGAGATAATTCCGCCGATAATTACGATCAGTAATAGCCACCAATAGTTAACAAAGAAATTGGAAGTGCCAATTAATACCCGAGTCATAATTGGCAGCTCGGTGTCAAAACGCTCGAACATTTGGGTGAACACAGGCACCACAAATAAATTCAAAATGAACATGGCTATTGCCAGCGCGATTAACACAAAGGTGGGATAGCGCAGCGCCGATTTAATGCGCTTGCGGGTTTCTTGCTCCCGTTCAAAATAGAGGGCGAGCTGTAGGAATACGTCGTCTAACTTACCGGTGTTTTCACCCACCACCACCACGGATATAGTAAGTCGGGTAAACACCTTTTCGTATTTAGCCATGGAAGAAGACAAGCTTCGTCCCTGCTCTAACTGATCTGCAATATCTTTCAAAATTTCTTGAAAGCGTTTATGCGATGCATTTTCACTTAAGCCTTTAATAGCGCGAATAATGGGGATACCGGCTTTAAGTAGTGAGTACATTTGGCGGGAGAAAATGATCATTTCATCCAAGCCTACCTTTTGTTGAAATAAGCGCGTTATATCAAAGACGTTTCCTTCGTTTTCTGCACCGCGTTTTTTTGATTCAACAATGGTAAGAGGCACAATATTCTGCGACAACAAAGCCTGGGCTGCAGCTTGTGCCGAAGCAGCTTCAATCACGCCTTTTTGGGGCCCGCCTTGCGCCGATTTACCTGCGTACTTGAACTGTGGCATTAGTGATTCACCACTTCGGGCACGAACTCTGCCACTTTAAACACTTCATCGAGCGAGGTTTTACCCTGAACTGCGTAGTCCAGTGCCATATGAGATAAGGGAACGAAGTCTTTATTTGCTTTGGTAGCATCAACAAAGCCCTGTGTATCGTTTTCACGCAAGGCTTCCATCATGTCTTCATTCATTTCCAAAAATTCAAAAACGCCAATTCGCCCTTTATATCCAGTGTGATTACAGCTATTACACCCTCGCCCCTTGTAGAAAGTTTCAGTGGCTAGTTCAGGATTTAAGAAGCCAACCCAAGCTTGCTCTTGAGCTGTAGCAGGCTTTTGTTCTTTACAGTTTTCACACACCCTGCGAACTAAACGCTGTGCAAGTACACCTCTTAGTGAAGTCGCTACCAAATAAGGCGCCGCGCCCATATCGATAAGGCGAATAGCACTGGTTACTGAATCGTTGGTGTGAAGCGTGCTCAATACCAAGTGACCGGTTAACGCTCCGCGAAGACCTATTTCAACGGTTTCTTGGTCGCGCATTTCCCCCACCATAATAATGTCGGGGTCTTGACGTAACGTAGTGCGAAGAATGGCGGCAAAATCCAGACCGATTTTGGCATTAACCTGAACTTGGTTAATGCGTGGTAAGCGATATTCAATAGGATCTTCAGCCGTTATGATTTTAAGGTCAGGCTTATTGAGTTCGCTAAGTGCTCCATAAAGGGTTGTGGTTTTACCGGACCCGGTAGGCCCCGTTACCAGGATCATGCCGTGGGGGCGATGGATGGCAGCTCTGAACTTATCCGCCATTGCATTTGGCATCCCGGTTTGATCAAGCGTTAAAAGACCCGCAGACTGATCTAACAAACGCATTACAACGGCTTCTCCGTTGGCCACCGGCATGGTCGACACACGTACATCTATAGTGTGTCCCTTCACTTTAATATTAAATCGCCCATCTTGAGGAATACGCTTTTCAGATATATCCAAGCCAGACATCAATTTGAGTCGTAACACTAACGCTGAGGCTATTTTCACTTGATTGAGCGTATTTTCTTGCAGCACCCCATCAACACGCTGGCGAATGCGCAGAATTTTTTCGTCAGGCTCAATATGAATATCTGAGGCTCTAACCTGTACGGCATCTTCAAAGATAGAGTGAAGTAACTTAACAACGGTAGCATCTGAAGTCGTGTCATCGAGGGCTGACAATTCAAAATCAGCCTCGTCTGCATATTCTTCGCCTAGCTTTTCAGCAAACGACGCAATATCTTGTGTACGGCGGTAAACAGAATCGAATGCCTCTAGCATCTGATTCTCTTGCACAATGGCCAGTTCGATATTTCGCGGGGCTACTAAAGGTCCAAGTTGATCTAGACCTCCCAAATCAGTCGGGTCGCTCATGCCCAGCAGCACTTCATCGTCATCGGCTTCTAACACCAGCGCTCGGTAGCGACGGGCATAGGTTTCAGGAATAAGCTGAGCCTGCTCGGGGTCAATGCGGCGTTGTGTTATATCCAAGAAAGGAATGTTTAGCTGCTGCGCTAAGAAGCGAAGTAGCTGAGGCTCCCCTATAAAGCCCAAATCGATAAGTGTATCGCCAAGCTTACGTCCTGACGTTCGCTGGGCCGCCAATGCATTGTCGAGCTGCTCACTGGAGATGATATTTTCGTGAACGAGTAAGTCGCCAAGGCGCATCTTTAATCGAGGTCGCATTAAGGCTGCTCCTGTAAATCAGTTAGACGCGTGCTTGCATATTGTTCAGATGAAGAGGAAAGCCCACCAATGGTGAGCGCCCTTGAGTACGATGATATCGCCAAGCGCTCATCGGCTAATGCGTCGTAATTCACCCCTAGCGCCAACCACCACTTGGCATTGTTTGGCTGTAGCGATGTCATAGCACTAAATGCCGATACCGCTTGCTGTGGTTTGTTGATGGTTTGGGCAGAGGTGCCCTTTAAAATTAGATAGTCGGCACGCCCTTCCGCTAAGGCCTTAGCGTCTAAGCTATCGGGCATTAAATTCAGCACTTCTTCAAAACGGCCTTCCTGTACCAAAATTTTGGCCATCAGCTCTCGCCATGTTAAATCGCTAGGCGAAATCACAATCCCCTCTGACAGTACCTGCAGCGCCTGTAAGTTATTATTTTGTCCAAAATAAAGCGCAGCCAGCTGCTTGCGCGCCTCATCATTTTGCGGGTAGGTTGCCAGAGCTAACGTGAAGCTTTTTTGAGCCTCGTCGAAAATGCCAAAATTATAAGCTTTTAGACCCGCTTCTAAATGCACCGCACTTTGCTGCTGAGGTGACTTAGGTGCTACTTCTACCACCGGGTCCCTCGATACTATGCTTGCGGGCTTTGGCTTTTCGGCCGTGGTGATTGCTGGTTTTATTTCTTTTACAGCCGTTAACTCTGCAGTGGTACTGGCGACAGTGCGGCCATTGATACTTAACGTCTTCGCGTCGTCAACTGTGTTACCTGTAGATACCGTGTTCGATACCTTTTCTCTGTACTTAGCCTCATCATCCTCTAAAGATTCATCTACCGTGTTATACACAAGCTCGGCAACATCTGAAGTACTGTTTTGTAGTGCTATATCGCTTTCAGATAGAGGCACTGATTGCATTCCCTCTAATTGATTGTTCATATCTGGCGTACTGCTAGTAGCGTGTTCGGGCGCCGCTTCTGCAGCAACCGAAGCGGCAGTACTTGATTCGGCCGCTGCGCTAAACCCACCTTCATTCTTTTCGCTATGTGTAGTACCGGATAGAAGCGTCACTCCCAACCATACAGCCAATAACAAAACAGCTACGGCTGTAAGTGCTATTGGCCACGATGGACGTTGACTCACTTCAACAGTTGGTGGCAGACCAAAGTCTTCGCTTTTATTGCGTTCATCCAGTGACTTCAAGGTGTCATTCAAAATACTCATATGCCACCTGCGCCGTATACATGCAGTACGCTTGCTACTGCCACCACAGCAAGCGACAAAATAACAAGACTCTGCCTTGGAATAAGTCGGCGTTTACAGTCATGTGTATCGAAAACGGCGCTTAGGGTATGTGACCAGGTCGTCGATGCCTTGCCCTGACCATAAGCACGCAAAAGCATCTTATGACAAACGATGTTTACTAAACGGGGAGTGCCTTTAGTGACTAATGCAATAAATGAACGCAGGCCTCTAGGTATCAGCTGCTCGTCTCCACCAGCGGTGGTTAATCTATGACCAATGTAGTAATCGACTTCGGCTGATGTCATAGTGCGTAAAGTGTAAGAAAAACTTATTCGTTGGCGTATTTGTCTGACTTTAGGGTTTGCCAGGTTGTCGTCGAGCTCAGGCTGACCAAACATGACAATTTGCAGCAGTTTACTTTTTTCAGTTTCTAGGTTGCTAAAAAGGCGCAGCATTTCAAGAGCATCCCAACTCAGCGACTGGGCTTCGTCAATAATCAATACCGCTTGTCGCCCTTCTTTTTTAAGGGCTAATAGCTTTGTCTCTATTGCGCTGTGCAAGCCTTGGTTGTCGCCCTCATCACTTGTTTTAATTCCTAACTCTTTTGCAAATGCCTGGCGTAATTCATCAGGTGAAAGGTAGGGGTTGGGTAGGTAGCACGCCACAAATTTATCGGAAAGATGATTTATCAATTTACGGCATAACAGCGTTTTGCCTGTGCCCACTTCGCCGGTGACTTTTATAAAGCCTTCCGACATGCTCAATGCTGATAAAATGACTTTCAACGCTTCATTGTGTGGCGCAAGCGCGCAAAAGAAATCCGTATTCGGCGTAAGCGAAAACGGCATATCTGTGAAGTGAAAAAAGCCCTGATACATAATTAGTTTCTATACCACTGATCAAGTAGCGATTGAGTGCGAAGGCGCTGCTTTTCCCACGTATCCGGCTGCACTACGGATGGGCGGATTAAGATAACCAACTCGCGCTTACTTTGCGTTTTAGCTTTGTTCTTAAATGCGTTGCCGATAATTGGAATGTCACCCAACAGAGGCGTTTTTGATTCCTGCTCGCTGGTAACGGTTTCCATTAAGCCGCCAATCACGACAATTTCTCCATCGCGGGCGCGAATAACCGTATCTGACTCTCGGATATTGCTTTGTGCCAATGGCAGCAAGATTTGCTGATCGCCTACCTGAATAACTTTAGTTTGCTCAGCGGTTTCCGTCACTGAGGGGTGAACGTGCAATATCACCGAACCACTTCTATCAATTTGAGGAGTAACATCCAATGCAATACCTGAGAAGAACGGGGTTAGTTCGATATCGTTCTCGTTTTCAGTTTGTGTGGCACTTTGGTCTTCACTGGTCGACACATCAGTGACAAAGTATTCGTCCTGGCCTACTTTAATCACGGCTTTCTGGTTGTTAGTAACGGTCACTCTGGGGTTACTCAACATCTGCACATCACCTTGGGTTTGCAGCATATTGATAACGCCGTCAAAGTCACCACGGGAAATTCTCAAAGTGGAAACGCCGCCAATATCTGTCGAGATTGAATTACCAATTCCGTTGACTGCATTAATCGCAGGGTCTATACCTGCGGCAGTATTTGCAGCAAAGTTTGACGCTATAGCGCCGCCACTGAAGCCAAAATTGACGCTTCCCGTTAATCCGCTTGCAATGCGATCCCAGCGCACGCCTTGCTGATAACCATCGTTTAGTGTGACTTCAATAATGCGCGCCTCTAATACTACCTGTCGCTGCAAGCTCTCTTGGCTTTGGTTTAAAAAGTCTTTCACCACTGCGATTTCGCTAGGCAGCGCTCGAACTGTGACCAAGCCAGCTTGCGGTGAAACTACAACCTGACGACCTTCTGTTGGAGAGACCAGGACTTTTAGTGCCTCTTTTAAATCGCTCCAAAAATCGTTTTCACTGGTAGTCTGAATGTTTGAACCATTGAGCTGTTGAATATTATTGCCGCCAAGTCCGCCCTGGCCTCCAAAACCACCCTGACCACCGAGCGCGTTTCCGCTAATATTATTATTCCCGTTAATTCCACCATTGTTGCCACCGTTATTTTGATCTTGCTCACTTACCCCGCCGGCAATCACACTTACGTTAGATACACCGAAGCGCTTAATCATAAGAAAGTTAACCGGGATAGATTCTGTTTTCAGTTGAGACGGCATTACTTGAATGACCTTCCCTTCTAAGAATACGTCCAGCGGATACATTCTTGAGATAATGGTTAATACATCGTCTAACGCCACTTCTTTGAGCGTTAAACTAATTTGCCCTGAGACTGCGGGATGAACGGCAACACTATAGGGTGTGTCTTCAACTAACGCGTCGAAGAAAGGTCGCACGTCTACATTGTTAGCAGAAACTGCAAACATTTTCTGTGATGTTGGCGCAGGCAACGTTTGATAACGGGCAACCTCTGCTAACAATTCTTGATTCAGCTGCGGTGGTAGTGAAGGTATGCTAGTGGTGGAATTTTTAGAACGCGCTAATTCGTCGCGAATATGGGGTTTCACTTCCTCGCCAACACCATAAGTCTGGCAACCCGCTACCGCCAACGCCGCAGTCATAATCAATGCATTAAAAGTAACTCTATTTTTTAATTTCATAGGCATACATTCTTAGTATTTTCTGCTGACGTCCGTCAGTGATCACCACGTTCTTAGGGTTGATTTTAGAAATTGTGTACTCGTTAATTGTGTCGCCTACTCGGTAAGACTTACCCGATATAATGGCGCTGTAACCTGTACTGCGTTTGAAGATAGACTGAAGAGCTAACTCTCCTTCTACGCTATCGCCGTTATTGGAAATAGATATTGCAGAAGTTGCAGGTCGTGTCGGGTCGACTGACGCGACTGCAGGTAGGCATGCTACCTTGGCTGCTACGATACTTGTGATTACAACTACGAACCGTTTCACACCCTCTCCTTACAGCGATATAAAGGTTGCGTTACTACTTACCGTTGCCAGACCCAACGCTAATGTCGCGCTTGGGTAGGTTTCAACGTTATAAGCAAAATCCGTTACAACAACCTTCTCAGGTGCGTCTTGCAAGCGCGCCAAATATCCACGTAAATCAAAGTAGCTCCCTTGGATAATTAAGCGCATGTTATGACGGTAAAATGGAGTGCTTTGAGACTCACCATCACCAAAACGAACCAGCTCTGTGGGCTCAACCTTAAAATTTACCAAGCGCACGTTATCTTCTTCATTTAAAAGCGTCATGAGCAGTTCCGGCATTCGGTCTGCAGCAACGAACCCTTCATTAAGTGAAAGAAGTGACTCATCAATAGAGAGCAGGTCCTGTCTGGCTTTATCAAGCTCTAGCTGTGTACGTTTTGTATAGTCGATGGTAAGCGCCTCTTGCATAGCTTCCTTTTGAATATTCAACGCTTTATATTCACTGTCCTTTCTTACTATCGCTTTGTTAGTTGCAGACAATTCATCAAGAGCAGGCGATATGCCAAACCAGAAAAACAAGTAGATGATGAGACCGAAACTCACCCACGTAATTAGCTGCTTTTCTCTACTTTCAAGAGCTGAGAATTTTTCAGAGAGCTGCTGGAACTGATTCATCAGTCTCTCCTTCAAAATTTGTGGAAATTAAGAATTGCTTTACGTTTTCACTGCCGTCTACTTCATCAAACTGAACAGAAGAAAATGACTTGCCCTGAAAAAACGGAGAGTTTTGCAAGTTTTTGAGCCACACGGGAATAGAGGATGGCGCCACGGTTTGGCCGGTCAACCGAATCGTTTGGGTATCGATATCAATGCTCGTTAGCCACAGGTTTTGATTATGGAAGTTAGCTAAATCATCCATAACCTCTCCATACTTGGTTGCGTCAAACGAAAGTTCACCACTCTCTAAATAAGCCAACAGCCGCTTTCTATTTTCAATTTTGGCGTTAACTCGCTCAAGTTGCTGCTGAAGTGACTGAGTGTCTCTTTTCCTCTCAAGTGCCGCGCTCAGCGTCTTTATCTCGTTGTTCAGTTGTCCAATGGCACGAGTTTTTTCACTTAACTTTTGCTGCTTCGCTCCTAATGTAAAATTGAGCGCAGTTACCACTACCAACATGACTATTAACGCGGCGCCATTAAGCCAAAGTACGCTTGAAAATGGCAACCGTTCCTTCTTCGGTTTAAGTGAGTCCTGGTAAAGGTTTATTGTTCTTTTCATGCCACCTCTCTCGTTGCAACCAGTGCACTGGCTAAAGCAAAGTGGCAAGCAGGTTCAACCACATCGGCCAATTCAAGCTGTGGCGTAAATACGTTCATTGCCGCAGGCTGAAAAGGTTTTAGCCGCTCAATAACGGGCATGCAGTCAAACTGGGTTTTAAAGAGGATTTCTTTTAAAGGCGGCTGCTTGAGTTGTGATTCGTAAAAGTCCATAGAGCGCTGGATTTCCAATCCCAACGTATCACTTAGCTGTGCCAAATCTGTTTGTTCATCGACCTTATTCACAAACCCACGAAGACGACGCGCCAGCCATATAGCTTGGGAACGCACTATCATCAAAAAGGGTTCGCTGTCGGGTTCTTGAATGATGAGCAAACGCGCATAATCGTCATCGGGAACCATCTCTGTCGCTAACACTTCTTTGGTATGAATATGTGTGAGCAGTTTGTCTTTCATTTTCGCCATGCTAGACGCAACGGCAGCTAGAGAGGTTTTTTCGGCAGCAAATACATCGATCTTTTGGCCCCCAGTACGACTTTTTACCGGGTAATCAACATAATCAACAACCATGTTGTTGGATTCATAAGGGACTAACTCCCCCAATGTCCAAGGCAGCGCAGTAGTAATGTCTTCTTCTGCCATATCCGGCTTATCTACCTGTACGAGATGATACATCTCCTGCGACAGCACGATAGAAACATTACAAGTTAATTTAGTATATGGGGCTAGCGCCGCAGATAGCTGCTGTTTAAGAGGCTGGCTTTCTTCAAAAGGAATGGATGATACAGCGTTGAGGGTAATAGCACCTTCACTGCGCTCGATAGCAACAATATGAAGCTCGGAAGCACAGACCGAAACGCCCACCGTGACATTAGGTTTGCTACTTTTTGAAGAAAATAACCTTGATAGCATATATCTACTTGGTTCGTTAATGCCGTGTATTATCTTATAATCGACAATACCTTAAGGCGCCAATGAGTGACATGGCGATAACTCAAAAGTAGACTAATTATCTAAATAGAACAAATACCTACATAAGCATAGACTTATATTAGGTGCGGTAATTTATTTAGTTCGGTCAATCGTTTAAATCCGATACCGTGCCGCTAGCAGGAAAGTAGTCAAAATACACGCCGCTGCTTAAGCTATAGCGACACCAGTAGTTATTTTCATTGTCTTCAAGTTCAGCATAATAATCTGCGTGAATTTTAAATCCGTCTACGCGCAGTGGCGTGGCAACCAAAGAAGTCCAAATTTTTTCGCACCCTTCACTAGAGAGTTCAGCGGTAGGCCACCCATTATGATTCATACGCACTGGGGTGCGGTTAGTCTCCTTGCCTGACTCATTGTAATGAATTAGCATGACCATCGTAGCAGGTTGTCGCACTCGCCACTGCCAATGCGAAGAAACAACGTGACGCTTAAACGTTTCAAGGTTCATTGCGAAGGCGGTTGTTGTGGTGTCTTGCTCATCAGTATGAAGAAAGCTGATAGTCACGCCGAGTGTAATTGCAAAAATAGCAGCAATGGCCGCTTTAAAGACATTTGATGTGGCAGGTTTTTGGTTGTTGGTTTTATTCATTGTTATTTTCCCCATGCCTTAGCGCAAGTCGTCAGTGCTTGTCTGGCAATGCTCTATTTTATCGACATTTAGAAGGAAAAATGAAGTAGGGTCTTAACAAACCTAAAGGATGTCTAATTAGAAACCCGTGGGCTAGGAGTTACGGTACCGCTTTCTGCAATACTGTAATACCCCAAAAATCACCGTCTTTTTGCTTTAGTTGCCATCCGCGTTTTACTAATGATTTTCGAGTGAAGTAGTTGGTCATGCCATGACCAAAAAGTACCACTCGTTCATGGCTTTCAGTGAGTTTCTCGATGTGCTGAGAAACCAAATTAACGCGTTGTTTTGCCTCTTTAAAGCTCTCAAACTTGCCTTTAAAGCCCATAAACCAAAGGGCGCGACTTAATACCACCCAGTGCCAACTGCGCAACGTAAACGGGAGTTTGTAGTAAGGAATATCCATTTCTTTGAGATAAGATAGCTCTTCATCAATGTGATTCGCCCCGTAATAATCCGCAGACAATTTAGCCCTCAATAACGGGCTAACCACAATGTAGCTATTGTCGATATTAGCTTTTTGCTTTGGATGACTCGCAGGGTCAAGAACAGACTTGTCGTAGTTACGCACCCATTGTGCATATTGTGCTGAGTTAACCTTGTCGTTATGCGCTGATAGGGGCTTACCGTGCCTAATAAGTACCACTTCTTTAATAGAAATCTTGTTCATATCATCCCTGTCCATTGTGAATACTTTCTTAGTCTCGCTAGCCTATGCGCTCGCCAGCGCAGCTTCCACCTGCTCTTCAGTTGCAACTGGGCCAGAAACTTTTGTGATTATATAAGACGACAACGTATCTTGCTGAGCTTGATTCAAGCGCAAACCATGTTTGGTTCTGCGCCAAATCACGTCTTCAAGGCTACATGCCCATTCGCGCTCAATCAGATAATCGACTTCAGCCTGATACATGCCGGCACCAAAATGCTCACCCATAGCGTCTACAGAACATTTACCTTTAAGAAATTTGTAGCTTAGCAGGCCATATTGTCTCGCATAGCGCTCGGCAATCGTTTTATCTAACCACGGAAACTCAGCGGTTAACTGGGCAACAAGCGATACTTGATTTTCAAATGCACCACCGGGAAGCGGTACTTCTTTCGTCCAGGCCTTTTTCGCTTTAGGGAAACAAGTGACAAGCTTATCTACCGCGTGCTCAGCAAGCTTCCTGTAGGTAGTAATCTTGCCCCCGAAAATGTTTAACAGTACGGGTTTCCCACGCTCACCTTTCAGCTCTACCTTGTAGTCCCTTGTCAGCTCCTGTGCAGAAGCATTTTTTTCTTCTAAAAGAGGACGCACGCCGCTATACGTATGAACGATGTCTTCTCGAGCGATCTTAGATTTGAAGTAGTTGTTCACTACGTCAATTAAATAATCTGTCTCTTCATCTGAAATCGCAGCATCTGACGGATTACCGGTAAAGTCTTCGTCAGTGGTACCCACAAGTGAAAAGTCACCCTCGTAAGGAATAACGAATACTATGCGTCCATCCTTGTTTTGGAGGATATACGCTTCTTCGGTGTCGTAAAGCTTAGGTACGATTAAGTGACTGCCCTTAACCATTCGCATCGCGTTAGGGTTATTAACATTAACTAAGCGGTCCAAGAACGAAACTGCCCAGGGGCCTGCTGCATTTACGATAGCCTTAGCATTCACTGTAAACGTTTTACCTTGGTACGTTTTAAGTTCTACCTTCCATGAATTCTCTCGCTTCTCAGCTTTAATACACTCGGTTCTTGTGTAAATTTCAGCGCCTTGATCTTGTGCTGCCAACGCGTTTAGCACTACTAAGCGCGCGTCGTCTACCCAACCATCTGAATATTCAAAACAGGTAGATATATCGCTGACTAGAGGACTTTCGCTTGTGGTAGAAAGCTTGCGCGAGCGAGGCAACATATTGCGCTTTGCAAGCGAGTCATAAAGGAACAAGCCAATTCGAATCATCCATGCTGGACGCAAATGTTTTTGATGAGGTAAACGAAAGCGCAGCGGCCACATAATATGAGGCGCTTTTTTCAGTAATACTTCGCGCTCAGCTAACGCTTCTTTCACTAACCGAAATTCGTAATGCTCTAAATACCTAAGGCCACCATGAATAAGCTTACTGCTGGAAGATGATGTTGCACCGGCTAAATCCCCTTTCTCGCACAAAGCAACTGAAAGACCGCGTCCCGCAGCATCTAGAGCTATGCCCACGCCGTTCACACCACCGCCAACAACTAATACGTCGACAGTTTTTTCAGTTTGATTGCTTTGACTCATACATTGCCTCTATTGGTATTTATATGGGTATTCTCATATTGCTGTCTATTTGACAAGCAAAAAGAAAACATGTCAACACAAAACGAACATTTTCGAACATCAAAGAAAATTAAGAGGCAACGTCGTAATGGGAAAGCAGAGAGATTCGCATGCAGCTTTAACGACGAGGTTAATAAAAATAGGTAGCGTATAGCGGGGTTTAGTGAACACCTAATTCGATTAGGCCGTTGTATGTGAGGAAAGGAGTAAAGAGCCTAATTAAAAACTTGAGAAAATCTAAGCAAAGGTGCTCATGCCTTAACAAAGGTAATGTTATTTTCTTTAATAATTTTACTTATGCTAGGCGGTGGCGTTTTATCACAAACCAAGCAATCTACTTGCGAAATATGCCCCTGCTCTACCATCGCTCGACGCTCGAACTTACTATAGTCTGCAGCCAGAATGACGTGTTGAGTGTGCTCCAAAATGGCTTGTGACACCTTTACCTCTCTGAAGTCAAAATCTAGCAATGCACCGTCAGCACTGATCCCACTTATACCGATGATACCGTAATCCATGCGGAACTGGCTTATGAAGTCGCACGTTGCCTCACCAATAATGCCACCGTCGCGATAGCGTACTTCGCCAGCGGCGATAATCACCGAGAAGTCTTCTTTAGCTGACAAAATAGTGGCCACGTGAATGTTGTTGGTAACCACGTGGAGATTTTTGTGGTTGAGCAACTTTGTTGCAATCATCTCCGTGGTGGTGCCAATGTTTATAAATAATGAAGCACCGTCAGGGATCATAGCTGCAACCGCCTCAGCAATTTTTTCTTTAACTTCACTGTTTTGTGTTTTGCGCTCTTGATATGGCGTATTTTCCCAACTTCTATTTAGCCCTGCGCCACCATGGTAACGGCTAACAACGCCTTTCTCCGCAAGTTGGTTTAGGTCTCGTCGAATCGTTTGCGGTGTGACCTCGCACGCATTCACCAAATCATCGATAGACATAAAGCCATGTAGCTTTATAAGCCCAACAATTTTTTCGTGTCTTTGCGTTTGATTCATCGCGAGTCCTTTGAAACAGAAAATATTCTTAATTATACGTGCTTAACTTCAATGTTCCCATAGTAAAACGAAAAGCCAATGTTCGTTTTCGAAAATATGGCATTGTTAATCCCGTGTAAATGATGCAAACTCTACGAAAAACTATCTTCAGGAGTGACCTTATGGGACAACATATTCTCGCCATAGACCAAGGCACAACCAGCTCTCGCAGCATCATTTTTTCGTCCAAGGGCAGTATAGAAGCCATTGCACAGCAGGAATTCTCTCAAAAATACCCGAAAGACGGCTGGGTTGAACACAATCCAGAAGAAATTTGGGAAAGCGTTATCTCTACTCTGAAAGAAGTTTTTAATAAATGTTCGTTAACCCCAACTGATATCGCAGCCATTGGCATAACCAATCAGCGCGAGACAACGCTGGTGTGGAACAAAAGCACCGGCGAAGCCATTTACCCAGCTATTGTCTGGCAAGACCGACGCACCGCGCAGCTTTGTCGCGAGTTAAGTGAAGATGAAGAGTTCACTTCGCATATTACTGAATCGACTGGACTTCTCTTAGACCCCTACTTTTCTGCAACTAAAGTGGCGTGGATTCTAGACAATGTGGAAGGTGCGCGTGAACAAGCAGAAAAAGGAGAACTCCTTTTTGGAACAGTCGACACTTTCCTTATATGGCGTTTAACGGGCGGTAAGTCTCATAAAACAGATGCGACAAACGCCTCGCGAACTATGTTGTTTGATATCAACAACCAATGCTGGGATGAAAAATTACTCAAAAAATTCAATATCCCACAATCAATGTTACCGGAGGTAATGGATTGTGCGGATGATTTTGGCGTAATAGATGAAGGCATCATTGGCAAGGCTATTCCTATTCAAGGGGTAGCAGGGGATCAGCAAGCCGCATTAGTAGGGCAAGCCTGTTTTGAAAAAGGCATGGCAAAGAGCACGTACGGTACTGGTTGCTTTATGATTTTGAACACCGGTGATGCCCCGCTCCATTCTAAAAACCGTCTGCTCACTACTGTGGGATACCGCCTTAATGGCAAGACCACTTACGCGCTTGAAGGTAGTATTTTTATGGCTGGCGCTACCGTTCAATGGCTGCGCGATGGCTTAAAACTAATTGACGATGCTGCCGAATCAGAAGCACTTGCACAGCGTGCGAGGCAAGATAATGGCGTATTCTTAGTACCTGCATTTACAGGATTAGGCGCGCCGTACTGGGATCCTGATGCCCGCGGCGCCATATTAGGTTTGACGCGCGACACGGGCATTAGCGAAATCGTTGCAGCGGGCCTACAGTCTGTTTGCTATCAAACAAAAGATCTCCAAAAAGCAATGGAAAGCGACGGCGCTCGCCCTACCACTATTCGTGTAGATGGCGGGATGTCCCGTAATGACTGGGTCATGGGCTTTCTTTCGGACATTTTAGGTGCTGAAGTGGAACGGCCAGAAATTACAGAGACGACCGCATTAGGTGCAGCTTTTCTCGCTGGATTACAGGCAGGAATCTTCGATTCTATCGATGATTTAACCCATTGCTGGAAGAGTGATAGCGTTTTCACTCCAAGGTTAACCAAGCAAGAACGCGATAAAGCCTATGACGGCTGGAAAGCGGCAGTCGACCGTATCCGCTGTAGCTAATTTCCTCTTATTTTTCTGAATGTTAATAAAGTGTGGTTATAGACCGCACTTTTTTTATACAAAAAAATTTTTTATAACATTGTAATTACATTGTCATTTTGTGCTAGTATTGATTTTAAGGTAAACGTTTCACCTTTTACCTTAAAATAGAAATGTTATATTTTTCATAAAGTTACAAATAATAATCACGAAAATATAACGTTAAATGTGTAAAAGTATTGTTAATACGCTTGATCCGCACATACTAAAAACGTAATTTAAGTGCAAAGTACGTTAAAACGTAGCCTACTCACGGAGAAAACACAGTGACACATAAAATTAACACATCACAGTTAGGCCCTATTGCGAAACGCTCACTTTTAGGTGTTGCTATCGCCTCTGCCCTACACGCCCCGATTTCACTGGCCCAGGAAGCCACTACTGCTACTGATAAAGAAGTAGAGGTTATTGAAGTTAAAGGTTTTACCAGCTCACTGAAAGCATCAATGCTTGATAAAAAAGCATCTGATGTTGTTTATGATGGTATTACTGCTGAAGACTTAGGTAAATTTCCAGACCAGAACGTAGCAGAATCACTACAAAGAATTACGGGTGTTGCTATCGATCGTTCTGGTGGTGAGGGTCAATTTATTACTGTCCGTGGTTTTGGCCCAGATTTTAACACCGTACTTGTTAACGGCCGCCAAATTGCTACTGAAAACCAAGGTCGTGCTTTTAGTTTCGATACGCTTCCTGCTGAGCTTATCAGTGGTGCAAAAGTTTATAAGAGCCCGCTTGCATCTATGCAAGAAGGCGGAATCGGCTCAACAGTTGAAATCACAACTGCCCGTCCGTTCGCTTTTGACGGTTTCAAGGCTGTTGCTAGCGTAAAAGGAATGTATGAAGACATTTCTGAAGAAACAACGCCGCAAATGTCAGGCTTAATTACGAATACTTTTATGGACGGTAAATTAGGTGTTCTAGCTGCCGCGTCATTCCAACAGCGTAAACTTCAAACGAATATGTTAGAAACTCGCTACTGGCGTCCAGGAGTAAGCCTTACTGACCGCTCTGAGTTAGATAACCCTGATTACGCTGACAATGCTCAGTTCAACGGTGTTTATATTCCACAGAACTTTGACCAAATTGTTGACTTGGTAGACCGTGAAAGAACGTCAGGTAATCTTGTTGTTCAATACGCCCCGAATGATGATATGACTCTGACCTTAGACGGTCTTTACTCTAAGTTTGAAGTTGATTCTGACGCCCACAGTGTTGGTCACTGGTTCTCAGATAGCAACTTAGATAACATGTCTTTTACCGATAATGGCAGCTTGTCTGGTGTAACAAGTACTGTGGTAGATGGTGTAGGTGGTGCTACCGACTTTATTCGCCGCCGTTATGGTCGAGACGTTGAAATTCAAGCTTTTGGTGCAAACTTCGAATGGCTTGTAAACGATAACCTAACAGCAAACATTGATATCTCAACTTCTACTGCCGAAGACAGCAGTGGCGGTGATAACTTCTTCACCGTTGTGGGTTATAACAACGAATACAGCGTAGATTTCACAGGTGCAACTCCGTCACTAACGGTTGCAGGTGGAGACGCTGCATTACAAACCCCGTCACTAGGCCGTATGCACTATAATGAGCGCAATGGTTTTGACACCGAAGATACTATCAGTGAATACCGTGCCGACTTCTCGTGGGTACCTGATTCAAACAATGCATTCTACAAAGCTGATTTTGGTATTTACTTCCAAGACCGTGAGAAATCAAACACACGTTTATTCGCTTCGGGCTGTGACATCTACTGTGGTTACACATTCGACCTTCCTGACGAACTGTTAACCGTGTTTACCGCACAAAACTACTTCGGCGGTGTGCCTAATCAGTGGCTAACTTACGATCCTGAAGCCTTCTTTGACTACGCAACCTCTGATGCAGCGGTACAGCAAATTGCCGACGCGACTGGTGAATCATTTGATGACGTACGTGCAGCGATTGACGCAACAAACATTGGCAACCCGCAGCCAAGTAACGACTCATTCGTAGTGAGTGAAGAAGTACTAAGTGCATACGCTCAATTCTATTTCACTACCGAAATCTCAGACATGCCACTTGATGTTAACTTTGGCTTCCGTTACAGCGAGACTGACACTTCAGTTGATGGAACAAGTCAAATTGTAAGAGATCTTCAGCCTATCCCTAACGATCCGTCTGACCTTAATGTGGTTTATGAAACAGAAGTCGGCGCACCAGTTAATGAGAAAAATAGCTATTCTTCGCTGCTACCTAACTTAAACGTTAAGTTACAGTTAACAGACGATTTATACCTACGATATGCATTCTCAGAAACGCTAACGCGTCCAATGATGGATGACTTAGTCCCTGTGTTCAATGTGACTGTAAGCCGTCCAGGTAACTTACAAGCACAAGCGGGTAACACTGAACTGAAGCCATATAAAGCCACCAGCTGGGACGTGTCGTTAGAATGGTACTACGATGACACTAGCTATTTCTCAGCTGCAGCATTTAACAAAGAAGTAGAAGACTTTATTGCGGGCGATGTTGCTGATGAGTCTCTTTTCCTAGATAGCGGCGAGTATGTATTTAGTGTACTTCGTCCTCGTAACGGCGATACTCTTGAAGTTGAAGGTTTAGAGCTAGCTTGGTTGCACACGCTTGAAAACGGATTTGGTATTCAAGCTAATGCTACTATCGTTAATTCAGATGCTGAATTTAGCCTGCCAGGTTTAGGTAACTCACAGAACATAACGTTGTTCTACGAAAAAGATGCGTTCCAAGCGCGTGTGGCACTGAACAATCGTGAAACCTTCATGCAAGAAGCTGTAAGCACGTTAGGCGGTACTGAACCTCGTTTCACCGAGACTTACACCCAAGTTGATATGAGTGTAAGTTACGATGTAACAGAGTCAGTAACGGTATTCTTTGAAGGTATTAATATTACCGATGAAGAGCTAACACGTCGTGGTCGCTTGTCAGAACATTTCGTTCAACAAGTTGCTGACGGTGCGCGTTACGCCGTAGGTGTTCGTGCTAGCTTTTAATAGCAACTAGTATAACAAGGGGGCGCTGTTGCCCCCTTTTGTCTTTATTCTGCTGAGGAGTTTTTCGTGTCAGGCAGCTTAACCCAACTTGTCGTTTTTATTTTCATTACCGCACTTATCGGACTTCTTACTTACCTAAAGTGTCGCGGTCATGGGCATAGTAAAGCCAACGAAAACAAAGAATATTTTTTAGCTGGCGGCGGACTAACATGGATTTACGTCGCGGGCTCAATCACACTAACGAACTTAAGTACCGATCAACTTGTAGGGATGAACGGTAACCAGATGGCGCTGCTTGCGTGGTGGGAATTTGCGGCGGTTGCCGGCCTTATCATTCTGGCTAGAGTATTTCTTCCCGTCTATTACCATTATCAGTGCACCACAACCACTGAGTTACTGGAAATGCGCTATAACAACAAGCATATACGCGCGCTAATAGGCCTTCTTTTTTTCCTAGGAAGCAGTCTTATCTTTATGCCTGCGGTTATCTACACAGGCTCATTGTTCATGATTAATATGTTCAATGTAGACATTCCACTGATGTACGTTGCCACTGCCTTTGCATTGATTGGGGCTTTCTACGCCATCTTTGGTGGTCTTCGCGCGGTTGCAGTTTCAGATACCTATTCTGGCGTTTTGCTTCTTACTATGGCTATTGTTGTTGTCGTCTTAGCACTTTTTGCCATCGATTTTGATTTCTCTGGCATACCTGCTCAGCGCCTTACCTTAATTGGCGATAACGATTCCCCGCTTCCATGGCACACGTTGTTAACGGGTATGGTGTTTATCCAGACCTTTTACTGGAGCACTAATCAGGTTATTACTCAGCGTGCAATGGCTGCACCTAATTTAAAGGAAGCACAAAAAGGCGTGTACGCAGCGGCAGTCATTCGCTTTATCGTAGTACCAACCATCATCGTAGTTCCAGGCATCATTTCATATAAGCTTTACGGAGATATTAACGATGCTGCATACGGCACGTTAGTAGGTGACGTGTTACCAAGTTGGTTATCTGGCGTGTTTGCAGCGGCTCTTGCTGCGGCGGTACTCACCACTTATAACAGTAACCTCAATTCTGCCACGGCATTATATGTTTGTGATATACATGAAGCTTATATACAGAAGAAGCCAAATGTTGCCCGCTTGAGCGGCTTTGTAACGGCAGCGCTTACCATAGTATCGCTTCTCATGGTCCCGGTTTATGCGCAAGCAGAAAGCATAATCAATTTACTTCAACAGCTATTTGGTTTGTTAAGTATGCCTATTCTGTCCATATTTATCGTTGGCTTGTTATTTAATAATGTAAATGCCAACGCTGGAATAGCGGCCGTTGTTTTCGGTGTAGGTCTGTATGCTTACTTTAGCTTCGTGCACGCACCTTTCGGCCTGCATTACATTCATTTGATGCTGGTTACTCTGGTTTGCTGTATTTCTCTTGCCCTTATATTGAATAGGCTGGTGTTTAAGCAAAGCGCGCAGTGGCGTGGACGTTTGATAGAAAACGAACCAGCACACGGCTAAAAGGTTAGGTTACTCTTTTATTGTATGTCTCAGATTAATCGGATAATTATCGTTGGTGGCGGCACTGCTGGTTGGCTTACTGCAGGCCTCCTTGCTGCCACTCACAGTGAACCCGATAAAGACGGTAATAAACTGACTGTTACTGTCGTTGAGTCGGATACCGTTCATCCCATCGGGGTTGGTGAAGGCACGTGGCCTACAATGCGACGTACCTTGTCCAAGATTGGTATACCTGAGGCTGACCTAATCAAGCGTGCAGGAGCAACGTTTAAGCAAGCCAGTAAATTTGTTAACTGGCACAAAAACGAGATGGGCAATGCCTATTATCATCCATTCAGCGCGCCCCAAGGCTCTGCTAATTTAGATATCACGCCATATTGGCTCTCCTCTCAGGATAAGAAGGGGCAATATGCTAACGATGTTTGCTTTCAGCCCGCACTTTGCGAAGCCGGCCTGGCTCCTAAAATATCTGCGCATTCAAATCAGTCATTTGTTGCAAACTATGGATATCATCTAGACGCTGGGCAATTTATTGATCTAATTCGAACGCATTGCACACAGAAGCTTGGCGTTCGGCGTATCGTTGACGATGTGATATCCGTGAATCCAAACGAAAATGGTATTGGATCTGTTGAAACGCGCAACAGCGGAAACCTTACGGCTGAACTATATATAGATTGCTCAGGCTTCAGTAGTTTGCTGATTGAAAAGGCCTTGAGCGTTAAGTTGGTCGACGCGTCTGGATATCTCTTTTCTGACAGAGCTCTCGTATGCCAAATGCCGTACGAAGATACAAACGCTCCGATAGCATGTTATACACAATCCACGGCACAAGAAGCCGGTTGGATATGGGATATTGCACTTCAACATCGCAGGGGAACTGGGTATGTATATAGCAGTAAACATCAATCTTATGATGCTGCTAGAGATACCTTTGCAAAATATTTAGCCCAATATACTAACGCCCCCGTGGATAAATCTGCGTTTCGCGAAATACGCTTTAGTACCGGTTATAGACGTAAGTTTTGGGAAAAAAACTGTGTCGCCATTGGACTTTCCAGTGGTTTCTTAGAGCCTTTAGAAGCCTCGTCACTTATGCTGATAGAGCAAAGCGCCACTCTCCTTGCCGAGCAGTTACCAGCAAACACGCAAGTTATGCCTCTCGTTGAACATCGCTTCAATGAACAGCTACAGGGCATGTGGGAAAGCGCCATCGATTTTTTAAAACTTCACTATGTACTTAGCAATAATAATGCAGCTTTTTGGAAGGATAATCGACTTGAGCAGTCAATTCCTCCGAGACTCTTATCGTTGTTAAAAGAATGGCAATTCCGACCAATTTTGGACAGCGACTTCTCGAAAAGTAGCGATGCATTTAGTGCACAGAGTTACCGCTACATTCTCTATGGCATGCTGAACAGCAACAGTAATATCAATTCTGCCAGCACTTATCGACGCACCTTAAAACACGCAGAATTTGCCGACAAACAACTGTCCCTAAACCAAGCTTTGATAAAACAGTTAAAGTCGCGAATGCCTTCACATCGAGGCCTTATAGAAAGTTTTTACTAGGCTCAATTGGCTCAGCGTAGTTAATAAATTCAGTGGAAATATTATGTCGAAACCGCAATACGTTCATCTTGATCCAACCAAGCATAATGACATCAGATTGATTGATGACTCATCATTTAGCCACGCTAAAGATTTCAAACTAGTCAATATAGGATTTAACGAAATCGCATCGCTAAGTGGTTGTATGCCATTGGTTTTAGTGAAAAGCGGGAATGACGGAACGCTAACGCTGGCATGTTGTGTTGGTATTGAGGAATTAGGCAATGTTTATTGCGGTGAAGAACGATGGCTAGGTCATGCTGTACCATTGAGTATTCAATGTTACCCATTCAACTTTACTATAGAAGGCAATCGCGTAAATGTACTCATCGATGAGTCGTCTCACCGACTTACCAAACTCTCAGGTGAAGGCGCTAAACTTTTTTCATCAGATGGACAACCAACAACAATCCTCAAGCAGCAGCAAGAAAATTTAGCCACACTGTTAGCTGGGCAAGAGCAAGCCGCTGCCTTTGTGAGTATTTTAAAGCAGCACGATCTCTTATCTCCACTTTCAGTCACTATAACGCGACAATCTGGGCAAAGTTTTCATACAGATGGGCTCTATTCCATCAATGAAGAAAAGTATGCCCAACTTGAAGCTGACACCGTATTGCAGTTTCACAAAGAAGGTATATCAATGGCGATAAACGCCCTACTTCTATCGCTACGGCAATACAATAGATTGGTGCAACTAACCCAATCATTCGACGACCCTGCTATGAAGGTAGGTATTAAGCTCGATAACTCGTTGTAAAACCAAGAACTGTACAGATACTCCTGCTGTACACATCAATCATCTTTTTTTAAACAACATGCGCTATAGAAATTTAGGCATGTAAAATGAGGTTTCTATGTCGTCATTCACATCATTTGTTCGCCTGTCGAACGAAAAAGCCACATTAATATTCGACTGCCAGGGTCGTATGCCCAAAGTCATTTACTATGGTGCGCCATTAAGCGACAGTACAACGCCAGAAATGCTGAGCGTTTTAAATACGCGCCAAGAAGCAAAATGCGCCCCTGTAATTGAACCGCCCATTTCATTAGTACCGACCCATGGTGATGGATGGACGGGTCAACCAGGACTAGAGGTGTTTGGCGATGCCGACCAGTGGTCAGCAGGTTTTGTTCTAACTGAAGTAAATCAAGACGCACAGTCTGTCGCTTTTGTTGGTGAAGACGCTCGTCGCGGCATGCGTCTTATCACCACCGTTGAGCTCGATGATGAAACCAGTGTCGTTAAGCACGTTTCTCGTATCGAGAACAGTGGTAAAACACCTTTCAATTTGGGCTATCTGAACGCCGCAACCCTGCCCTTGCCTACTACAGTGAGCAAAATCAAAACGTTTGAAGGCCGCTGGTCGGCCGAGTTTCAAACCAAGGATCATGACTTGTTCTTTGGAAGTTATGTACGTGAAAATCGTCGAGGCAAAACCTCTCATGACACCTTCCCTGGTCTGATCGCCTTTTCACAAGGAACAGGCGAACTGCAAGGTGAGTGTTTCGGTTACCACCTAGGCGCTTCAGCAAATCATAAACTTCGCGCTGAGCTTATGGCTGATGGCAGAAGCTATGTTCAATTCGGTGAATTGCTGTTCCCTGGCGAAGTGGTACTTAACGCGGGTGAAAGTTATACGTCACCCGTGCTTTATACCGGCTACGGCTGTGAAGGTTTCTCTTCTCTCTCACAGCAGTTCCACAATTTTATTCGTAGTAAAGTGTTAAACCACAGCGCCGCGTCAAAGCCACGCCCAGTGCACTACAACACATGGGAAGGCATATACTTCGACCACAATGAAGACACGTTAAAGGCGCTTGCTGACAAAGTGGCACCACTTGGTATAGAGCGATTTGTATTGGATGACGGGTGGTTTAAAGGCCGTCGTCACGATAAAGCAGGGTTGGGCGACTGGTTTGTGGATGAGGCTATTTATCCAGAAGGGCTAGATGGCTTAATTGACCATGTTACCGGACTTGGTATGGAATTCGGCATCTGGTTTGAACCCGAAATGGTTAACCCCGATAGTGATTTGTATCGTGCACACCCCGAATGGGCGTTGCAAACCGAAAACAACCCTCATGTTGGTTTCAGAAATCAGTACGTATTGGATTTAACTAACCCCGAAGTGGTTGAGTATTTATACACTGTAATTACCGATGTACTGAAAGCCTATCCAAAAATCAGCTACATCAAATGGGACATGAACCGCGATGTAAACCATCCGGGCAACCTTCAAGGCAAGCCTGCTATGCATGGCCAAATGGCTGCACTTTATAGCTTAATTGACCGCGTAAAGGCCGCACACCCAGGTATTGAAATTGAAAGCTGTTGCTCTGGCGGCGGACGTGTAGATTTAGGGATTTTGCCACATACAGACCGTTTCTGGACATCAGACTCTAACGACGCACTAGATCGGTTGTATATTCAGCGTGGCTGCTCATATTTCTTCCCATCTGAAGTAATGGGGGCACACGTTGGCCCGCGTGACTGCCATATAACGGGTAGACACTTACCCATTGAGATTCGCTCGGCAGTGGCCTTGTTTGGTCACATGGGTATAGAAATGGACCCCCGTGAACTTACTGAACACGAGCAAAGCGTACTTACTGATGCCATTTCACTTTACAAAAAGTACCGTCATATCACCCACGGCGGCGACTTATTCCGCATGGACGATGACGGTATGAATGTAAAATTTGGCTATGTGTCTAAAGACAAGCAAGAAGGCATTTTTGCGTATAACAGCGTTACAGAGACTGTGCGTACTACGCCTAATCGCTTCTATTTCGCAGGCCTTGATGGGGATAAACAATACACCATTGAGCGTGTATGGCCTGAAAAGCTGAAAGAATACACGCCGTCTATTTTGCAGCAAACGCAGGGGCAAGTATTCTCAGGTGAAGTACTGATGAAATACGGTATGCAGCTGCCGGTGCTATTCCCACAAACCGCATTGATTTACACCGTTAAAGCTGTTTAGAAATAGAAATAACAGCAACAAACTAGAAGTTGGAGCGAACTGGCGGTTTTAAGCCGCCGCTCGCTTTTTCAATGCCTTTTTGATTTTATTAAGCACCTTTGCAAAACGCTCGTCTTTTTCTTCTGTAATTGTGTTAACAACACGTTGTGCTTCATCGACCTGACCAGCGTTAAGGAGCAATTCAGCTAAGCGTAAATGCGCCCAGTTAGGTGTAGGTAAGCTCTCTGTATCAATAGACGTAGTTTTATAGTCTTGCAGATAATCTTTTAAAGCATTTATACCTAATTCAGTATACTCACCACTTTCAACTGCAACTTGTCCCAAACGATACTTTCCATACATAAGGCTACTTTTGCGTTTTTGATACATTTCCCATGCATCATTCTCAGCTTTTGTTACTTCCGTTATTTCAAGCTCTGAAAGTGGCGACAATATGTCGAATGAAGACGCGTATTGCTCGTCAGACAAATAGAAACTTCCAAGTTCAACACGCGCTCGAATTTGGGTTTGTTCATCTTCTATAAGGGACGCAAATATTGCCTTTGCCTCTGACTCTTTTTCGTCTTCCAGATAGACTCGCGCAATAGCAAATTGACCTTCGGTTTTGTCTAAAGCTGCAATTTGTTGGGCTAGGTTCATAGCCTCATCCATATCCCCGCCAGCAATAGATGGCGCCATTAAATGAAATTGCATTAAGGCTTGGTAAACCTCAATATTCTCGGGTGCAATCTTGACGGCCATCTCTAAACTTTTTTTCGCTTTCTTTGCATAACCCAGAGCAGAAAAAATGCTACTTGAAGCCTGTGCTCCCATTACACTCGCGTGTGTGTGGTAAGCCCTATAGTCATCGCTATACGCTTGAAGAAATTGCTCAGCCGCCTCTTCAGCATCGTCCAAATCGGTATTCATCAATGCAGAAATCAACATATTGTGCTGTTCAGGTGATTTGTTTTGCACATCATCAAGGGCATCTATTACACGGGCGAAATCGCCTTCCTTAAAGAATGCTTTTAACGCCGTTACGTCAATACTGGTTGACGCAACTTTGTCTTGTTTTACGGCATTCGCTTCAGCAAAAACAGCAGGCTGTACGGCAACAAAAGAACAGGCACAAAGCACTGAAGTAACTAACTTACGCATTTTCATTTCACTTCCTTATGATGTAATGATGAGTTCTATTAATGGTTGAAATACTTGGCAGCAGTGGCGAAAACGTAAACGTTCAAATATATACATTACGCCACAATCTAAATAGATACAGCGCAAATATGTAACAAGAATTAAAAAGGGTGCCTGTGCACCCTTTTTAACGCATTATTTGCTTTGCATTTCCAAACCTAACGCCCAGCGATCATCAAACCCTTTCCAAGGCTCTGGCTTTTTGCCGTTAACAGGAACTTGTGCACTGCTGCCATCTACGTTTAGGTAGCCGCAATATTCAGACAAGGCTTTCACGTGGCAGTTCATAAGCGACAAAGCAAAGTGCTCGTTAATAGCATTAAGCTTTTGCACTTCCCATGCAGGCTCAATGTAACTTCCCAGATCAAACTCACTGCCATAGGCTTCTTTAGGTGCAGGGTGAGGCGCAACGTTATGACGTGCATTCTTCACGGTCAGTAGCTTAGATTCTTTACTGCCGGTGTTATCAAACAACCACTTAACACCATCGTAGCCAGAAATATCGTCGTTATCACCAGCAACATAGAGAACAGGAACTTTAACATTTTTTAGCGACTGAACATCAAAAAGCTGATGTTGCCCGCCCCATGGCGCAAGTGCTAACGCTGCTTTCCAAGCTGGCAGTGTTTCTTCGCTACTGGCCATGCCACCTGCGCAGGTGTTAAGCGCTTCTTTTATCAATGCTACCGCTTTAGGATCTTGTGTTCCAGTGAAGGTTGCAGCGGTTTGGTCGTTAAAAGCATAGCATCCTCCTACCGTGCTAACTGCGCCGTAGCCCCCCATCGAATAGCCGATAATACCTGCTTTGCTCGCATCCACACTCTCTTTAAAAAAGGTATTTTCGCTGATGCTGTTCAAAGTAAAAACTTGGTCACGCGAGCGATTTAGTAACGTGCTTGGAAAGCCTGAATACGGGTTTTCTGCAAAATTAACATCTTTGTTTGTGGAATCTGTGTGGTCGATTGCCACTACTACATAACCGTGAGACGCGAGGTGTTCGCCTAAATAAAACATAAGGGTGCGGTAACCGGTATAACCATGAGAGATAACAATTACCGGAAAATCAGTGTCAGCAGCGGCAATAGGCGCATCACGGCTTGCATCAGCTTGTACCTCAAACACCTGACCACTTCTTGTTTCATTAATGTAAGTGGCCTTTTGAGCCGAGCTTGCTGCAGGATACCAAACCTCCAAAGTAAGTGATCGCTCGACTTCATTACCAGCAATGTCTTTTACTTTAGCAGGATAAGCCGCTTCGATTGTCTTTACGCCAACATCATAGTTACCTTTCTCACTTAACGATGGCATTACGTCGGCTGGAAACGGCTTATAAAGCGTTTGAGCAGCTGATACCGAAAGAGATATGGCCGCGGTCGCTGAAACCAGAACAGCACCGCCAAAAAGCAGGGATAACGTTTTCATAATTTGGGTAATATTCTCGTTATTAACAGGCAAATTTATAATACCTCGTCACGGGTATCGCACAAGCCAAACACTATTATTATTGTTGATTAAGAAAAATAAAGAGAGGTAATTGAATCGGCCTAGCTAAGCGTTTATCCGCACTTTAAAGACGGGCTTCACTAGTCCAACACCTGCTTTACGAATGTGATTCACCTGCCATCAAAAGCTTGTAAATTAAGCATGTTTTGCATAAAGGAAATGGTAAAACGTAAAACCTAATTAGTATTCAGTTTGAAAGGTATTGCTTCCACCTTTCATCAAAAAGTGGTTTAAGAAATAACGGATATCCATCTGCCGCGAAGTTGATGTCTCTCAAGGTTTGGCTTTTTACAGGCGTAGATGTAATGTGAGTCAGCGCGCTGTCTAGATCACTCGTTACCGATTTTCCTAGTTCACTCTTAGAACACAGTACGCGCTTTGTTCCTCTTAATTGCTGTGACAGTTCGCTGATTTGATAGACATTAAGCGCATCGAGTTCTTCTTCCGGTAATGCCGAAAGCTCGCGGTGCCCTACGTAACCAAAGTCTATTCTTCCACTTTCCAGCAGGGCAATGGTATGCATGCCTAAGTCTTTGCCCAACCCATTTAAACGTACCACATTGTTCTTTGTAGCCCATTGCTCAACAGTATCGGCGTACACATTATTCACATCGTTATAGAGTACCGTTCTCAAATTTTGCTGAAGCAGAGCACGTAAAGAAATGGACTCAAAATATTCCTGCGTTGGCTGAGGCTGCGCGGTATCTATTTCATTTTTCAAAGAAGGCTGCAGTGCTTTTCTAGCGACAATAAGTAGCGGTAAGTTTATAGAGGTAGGCTGGGAGTAATATCCCCACTCAGCGCGTTCTTCTTGGTATGCTGCGCCATAAAAACAATACACTTTTTGTGCGGAATGTTGATGCTGTACCAACGACCAAGCGCGTTTAACTGGATAGGCTTCATATTGGTGTTCGTAGTCACCCAGGTGTGTAGAGAGGTAGGCCATGACGTCATAAATGGGCCCTGAAGTGATACTGACACCACTGCCTTCAAGTCCTAGCTCGGGTGGTCGCAACCATACTACTGTAGGCTTTTTGGAGGCGCAGCTTTCCCCTTCACATTCGCCGTCTGTTTGAGCAAACAACACGCTGCTTTTAAGACACAACAAAACAAAAGCCACCAAGGTTACTACTACTGACACTGCAAAAACCCAACCTTTTACACGTAATTCTTAATGCTCACTCATCGCGTTTATGGGGAAAACAACAATGGGAATATGATGAAATTATTTTAAGGTAATCGGGGGAAGAATGGCGGGCACCAATCTCATAATTGGGCGAACTTAGCTCAAAAAAAGAGCCGCTATAAAAGCGGCTCTTAGAATATTTTCAACACGTGAACTGTTTTTTCTTAGAACGGAATGTCATCGTCGAAGTCAAAATCTGGCTCAGCCATTGGTGGGTTCTTTGGCTGACCTTGATTGCCACCCTGAGGCGCTTGATTGTAGCCGCCACCTTGGTTTGAGTTGTAGCCGCCCTGCTGACCACCACCTTGCTGTGGCGCTTGGTTATAACCGCCTTGTGCAGGCGCCTGGTTGTAACCACCTTGGTTGTTTTGAGGACGTTGGTAACCACCGTTACCACCACCGCCTTCACCGCCGCGACCGCCAAGCATTTGCATTTGGTCTACGATAATTTCAGTGGTGTATTTATCTTGGCCTTGCTGATCTTGCCACTTACGCGTTTGCAATTTACCTTCAACATAAATTTGCGAGCCCTTTTTCAGGTACTCTCCGGCAATTTCTGCTAAGCGACGGTACATTGTAAGGCGGTGCCACTCAGTGCGCTCTTGAACCTGACCCTGTTGGTCTTTCCAGCTTTCGCTAGTTGCTAGGCTTAAGTTCGCAACGGCGTTTCCGTTAGGCATGTATCTAACTTCAGGATCATTGCCAAGGTTTCCAACAAGAATAACCTTATTAACGCCTTTCGTTGCCATTGATGTCTCCTGTAACGTTTTTAGTGGCTTGCTGTATAACTCTTCTTAGTAAGACATCAGCAAGCGCGAAAGTTCATCGAATATTAGCCGGTTAGTATACCGTATTTTATGAGGGAAAATTGAAGTTTTTCGCCACAGGTTTACGTTACTAACTGCAACACGTTCTAGAACTTAACAAAATTTATTGTCAGCGTCTTCTGAACTTTCGCGTTGTTTTTAGTTAATTTTAGCAAGGGCGTTGCGATTAAAAACGCCCTTCCTTGTCTGCTACCACCACGTAATGTAAAACGCCGCTGTAAGGATAACTACAGCGATAGATGCCACATTAAATCCGCTTGTGGTTTTGAACTGCACTTCGTTTAGGTCGACAGCATTTTCACTGACACCTTTTTTCTCTAGCAGAGAAACAACCACAGCTAAAGCAACACAAAGCAGGAACACAAGTCCAACACGGTCAATAAACGGCAGTTCAGGCCAGAACTGTCTAAACACAATGCTTAAAACAAATGAGCCTAATGCGGCCAACAGACCACCGTTCGCTGTAGTTTTCTTCCAGAACATACCTAAAACGAACAACGCGCAGATACCTGGTGTAAAGAAGCCCGTGAATTCTTGGATATACTGGAATGCTTGATCGAAATTACCCAACAGCGGCTTGGCCACCACCATAGCAATAATAAGCGCGACCAAGCTTACGATACGACCCACTTTCACATAATGCTGCTGCGACTCGTTTGGACGCTTATCTTTGTAGAGGTCCATGGTAAAAATAGTAGAAACGCTGTTTGTCATCGACGCTAGCGAGGACACAATCGCCGCCACCAAGGCTGCGAAGATAATGCCTTTAAGGCCAACAGGCATTAGTGTCATTAGGCTTGGATATGCTTGGTCCGGTTTAGCTAAGTCTGGCACAATTAGCACTGCTGCAATCCCTGGCAATACCACAATTAAAGGCATTAGCAGTTTCAGGAAAGCCGCAAACGCAATACCTTTTTGCGCTTCTTGGACACTTTTTGCCGCCAATGTACGCTGAATGATGTACTGGTTAAAGCCCCAGTACGACAGGTTCATGATCCACATACCGCCAATCAATACAGAAATGCCCGGCAAGTCCATATAGTGTGGATTGTCTTTTGACAAAATCATGTCGAATTTTTCGGGTAGCTTATTAGTTAGGTCAACAAAACCTTGGATGGCACCATTGCCGTCGCTGATTAGGTTTAACGCCGTATAAGACAGGAACAATCCACCAATAACCAATAGCACCACTTGAATAATGTCGGTTAAAGCTACTGCTTTCAAGCCGCCATAAAGTGAATAGGCTAACGAGAAAAGGCCTAAGAACATCATGCCGTAAACCATATCAACACCCGCAATGGTATTGATGGCCAATGCACCTAACCACAGCACAGCCGTTAGGTTTACAAAAACATAAACGCCTAGCCAGAATATTGCCATTACCTTACGCACGCGATGGTCGTATCGCTGCTCTAGAAATTGAGGCATGGTGTAGATTTTATGCTTTAAAAAGATAGGTAAGAAAAACTTGCCTACAATAAGCAATGTAATGGCTGCCATCCACTCATACGACGCTATGGCAAGCCCTAATTGGTAACCCGAGCCAGACATACCGATGATTTGCTCGGCAGAGATATTGGCGGCGATGAGTGATGCGCCAATTGCCCACCATGGAAGGCTTGAACCCGCTAAAAAGTAATCGTTTGTGTCTTTTTGATGACCCTGCTTTTCGCGAGAAACCCACCACGCGATTCCGATAAGCGCGACGACGTATACCACGAACAACGTGATATCTATTGATGCTAATTTCATAGTTTTTCCCAAAGTTCTTATTTTGGGTGCGGCGATTGTTATGCAGGGTACACAGGTGAAAAATTGTTTTTATTATTCTATTGGTTTTTGCCACACCGGTGTCACGTTTTTAAAACGCGTTTCGCAAAACACAATAAACTATTAATAGGCGAGAAACTCACCGTTAATTTTATCGCGTTGCTGCGGGTAGTATTAGTATCACACTTTGTTTACTTTTTTTAACTAGAAATGTGCACTTTTTGTAAAAAAAAGCCGCAACCAATGGATGCGGCTTAAGGGACACAAACAATTCTAAAGAATAGGATTGTTTAGAAAGGGGAGAGGTTTGTGCATTAGGTTGTATTTGGTTCGACTATCAGGCGAATGCACCCTGTGTAGCCGTACATACATAGATATCAGCGTTATAACCGGTTTCATCAAAGTACTTGTCGGCTACCACGCGCTTCACCGCGTCGACTTTGTCGGTAGGTACAAGGGCCACAACGCAGCCGCCGAATCCACCGCCAGTCATGCGAACACCACCCGATTTACCCAGCACTTCACCAATGATCTCAACCAAGTAATCGATTGGGAGAACGGTAATTTCAAAGTCATCACGCATGGAGATGTGAGATTGCGCCATGGCTTCACTAACCGTTTCGATGTCGCCAGTTTTTAACGCCTGGCTTGCTGCCAGTGTTCTAGCGTTTTCGGTAACAATATGCTTCGCGCGGCGATAAACCACCTCTGGCATATGTGCTTTAGCGCCTTCTAGCATTTCCATAGTTGCTTCGCGTAGCGATGACACACCCAACAAGGACGCGCCTTGTTCACACTGCTGACGACGCAAGTTGTATTCACTGTCAACCAAACCACGTTTAACATTCGAATTGATGATGACGATTTGGTGCGAGTCTGGTAGTGGTGAATGTTCAATGGCTAGCGACTGGCAATCAAGCAGCATTGCCATGCCTTCATTACCCATAGCAGAGATTAATTGGTCCATAATTCCGCATGAGCAGCCAACAAACGTGTTCTCGGCTTTCTGGCCTAATAGTGCAGCCTGTACGCCATCAAGGGGCAACTCATACAGCGCGCTCAACGCTTTTAATATAGCTACTTCAAAAGATGCCGAAGAGCTTAATCCTGCGCCTTGTGGCACATTGCCCGTTACTAGTAAATTAGCGCCACCAAAATCTGGAATGGCCTCTTTTAGTACTTTTACTACGCCGCGAACATAGTTAGCCCACCCCTGCTCTTCGTCGTAATTAATTTCTGATAGCGAGAACCTGTTTTGCTGGTTTTCATAGTCCATCGCAGTGACCACGATGTCATTATCTTCGCGCTTGTTAGCCGCAACCCATGTTCCAAAGTTAATTGCAGCAGGAAATACGAAACCTTCATTGTAATCGGTGTGCTCACCAATAATGTTTACTCGCCCCGGCGCATGTGCAATTAACGCTGGCGCCTCGCCGTAATGCGTTTCAAATTTAGAAGAAAGTACTTGATTATCCATTCGCATTCTCACGTTTCTTATAGTGCACTGTGGATAGTGCTTTTAATCTGTCTGCCGCTTGTTCAGGGGTCAAATCTCGCTGTGCCTCTGCCATCATTTCGTACCCAACCATAAACTTACGGACACTTGCTGAACGCAGAAGTGGCGGGAAGAAATGCGCGTGTAGCGTCCATTCAGGGTGCGCTTCACTATCAAATGGGGCACTGTGCCATCCCATAGAGTATGGGAAAGACGTTTCAAATAAGTTGTCGTACTTAGTTGTGATTTCGCCAATGATCTTAGCAAGAGATAGCGACTGAGAATCCGAGAGCATGTTCATAGATTGCACGTCAAATCTCGGTAAAAGTAACGTTTCAAACGGCCAAGCGGCCCAGTATGGTACAACTACAACCCAATCATCATTTTGACAAACGACTCGCTCTTGCTTTGCTACTTCTTGCTCGGCATAGTCCAACAGCATAGGCGTGCCGTTTTCACCGAAGTACTGCTTTAGCTGCACGACCTTCTTCGCCGGATCAGTTGGCACATGTTGCTGAGCCCAAACCTGACCATGAGGATGAGGATTCGAACACCCCATCATCGAGCCTTTGTTTTCAAAAACTTGTACCCAGCGATAGGTTTCACCAAGCTCAGCGGTTTGCGCTTTCCACGTGTTGACTACGTCTACGCGTTCTTCATCGGAAAGCTCAGGTAATGTTTTGCTGTGATCAGGGGAAAAACAAATAACACGACTGCAGCCTTGCTCCGTCTCGAATTGGAAAAGCCCCTTTTTCTCACTCGCTTGTTCTGTATCTTGCTTCAGGGCTGCAAAATCGTTTTGAAAAACAAACGTACCCTTATAGTCTGGATTAACTTCACCATTCACCCGTGTGTTAGTCGGACACAAATAGCACGTCGAGTCGTAAGATGGCTTTTGTTCGTTATTTGGTTCTTCAGACGCTCCCTGCCAAGGGCGCTTAGCTCTGTGAGGCGACACTAACACCCACTCACCCAACAAAGGGTTGTAACGGCGATGTGGATCGTTGGTAGGGTCGAAAGGGGTTCCCATAATCACTCTCTCTGAATTAGCCAGCTACGCCGAAATGCGCAACATCAAATAGGGTTAAACGTTTACCCTGATAATGATATAGCAAGCGCCTATGTTTATCAATTACGGAACAAAGAAAATTAATTGTTAAATTAATAACAAATAATTTTCTTTTGTCGTTTATCCACTAATATTACGCGCTGAACTTATATCGCATGCTTGCCGTGAACGTTTCTCCTGGCTTAACAAAGCAGTTTGGAAACTCTGGCTTGTTGGGTGCGTCCGGGAAGTGCTGGGGTTCTAAGCACAAGGCACCAAGCTGATCATCACTCTTAAGCCCACCGGTGTAGAACTGCAGTCCAGGCAAGTTAGTAAATAGTGCCATAGTAATACCTGTATCAATTGCCTTTACTATTGCTTGGGGGCTATGCTCTGGCGCATTGCGCAAGACATAATTATGGTCGTAACCTCCTACCCGGTCGAACAATGGGTGGGAATTAATTTGTTCTGCCCTTTGTTTTATGGCCATTAGCGTTGTGAAGTCAAAGGGCGTGTTGGCGACATCGACCAAGTCCCCTGTTGGCAATAAAGTGGTATCAGCATCTGTTACTTTGTCGGCATCTATATGCAAAAGCGTATTACCAACCTTAGCGTCATTACTCAATGTGAAATAAGCATGTTGTGTAAAACTCAGTGGGGTTTCCTGGTCTGTGTTTGCGGTGATCACAAGGCATAATTCGTTGTCCTGATTGAGAGAGTAACAGGCTTCAACGTTAACAGTTCCAGGAAAGCCACCTTCCCCATCTGGGCTAGTTAAGGTAAAAGTAACGCTAACTTTGTCATCAGATTCTTGCGTTTTTGCCGCCCATACTTTTTTGTGAAAGCCTGCTAGTCCGCCATGGAGATTATGCGCTCCGCCATTTTTGTCTAACGCGTATTGAACACCGTTTAAGGTAAATGTGCCGTGACCTATTCTGTTTGCATAGCGACCTACAATAGCGCCACGATAACTTGGGTCGTCAATATAATCTTGTAGTGTGTTGTAGCTTTGAACGCAACTCACCAGTTCGCCTTCTGCATTCGGAACCTGAATCTCTTTAATGATTCCGCCGTAATTGAGCAAGGTAACTGACATGCCGTTGTCGTTAGATAAAGTAAAGGCGTTTACGACTTCGCCTGCTACTTCACCAAAAGCAGATACGTTTATTTTCATAACAAAATTTTTACCTTAAAACATGCTCAGTAAGTTGGCGCTCTCCCAACCTACCACATATTTTTATACATTGATGGATAATGTAATTTATCAGAATGCCAAGGAGGTTATACGTTTTCCACTCTTTTTCACAGCGCTTTGGTCAACAATAATGAATGGTAAAACCACTTCGCTTAATAGTCTTTTTCCTCCTCTCGAACTGGCTCCTTATACTAAGAAAGACAACACAAGGTTGTAGTTAGAATTTTATCTTTTTTTGTAAATATAATGTACGCTATGACAATCAGGTCTTACGACCTTCCACGCACTAAAAACGAAGTTTGAAAGAAAATGGCAACTATAAAAGATATCGCCCAAGCCGCAGGGGTTTCACTGGCGACCGTATCAAGAGTTATTAATAATGGCCCTAAAGTGGGCAACGAAACTCGCAAGCGCGTCAAAAAGATCATGGAAGAGATGGGTTATCGTCCTAACGCAAATGCTCGGGCCCTTGTAACCAAACGCAGTGCGTCTTTAGGTGTTGTCATAGCTGAGCTCCATGACCCGTTTTTCGCTATGTTGGCCCACGGCGTTGAGTCAATAACCCGGAAGAACAACGTGCAAATCCTGTTAAGTGCCGGCTCTATTGAAAAAGAGACGGAGCTTCGTGCAATTGAAACCCTTTTAGAACATCGAGTAGAAGCCATGGTAGTGCATAGCAAAGCACTTGATGACGAAACCCTTATCGGCTTTGCAAACCAAGTTCCTGGGTTTGTTTTGATTAACCGCTATATACCAGAAATTGCGAATCGTTGTGTGTGGTTAGACAACGTAACCGGCGGCCGACTTATGGCTGAATATGCTATTAACCAAGGTCACGAACATGTTGCGGTGATAAGCAGTCAGTATCGCATTGACGACCCTAATCACCGATTAGAAGGTATTAGAAACGCAATTAACAACGCCAACTTAAGTTTGCCTGAAAGCATGATTGAATACGCCACCCCAGACCAAGAAGGGGGCGAACTAGCAATGCAAAACTTGCTTGCTACAGGCGCAAAGTTCACTGCGGTTTTGGCTTACAACGATGCGATGGCATCCGGAGCAATGACCATGTTGCAAGACCATGGTATTTCAGTTCCAGAACAAGTCTCTGTGATGGGATACGATGATGTACTGTTAGCAAAGTATTGTCGTCCTAAATTAACTACCCTGCGTTATCCCGTAGAAATGATGGCTGCAAAAGCGGCGGAGCTTGCATTGAAGTATGCATCGGGAAGCAAACCAGAAGATGGCCTAACATTTAAGTATACCCCCACTGTAGTAAAACGAGACTCAATGGTAAGGGTATAGTCCTTCGCTTTTTATACGAGATAGATAAGATTAAAAAAATACCCGCCAATGCGGGTATTTTTTTTAATCACTTATAAGCCAGTTTGATGGCCGATTAATCGTAATTCGATGTATTACTGTTCAACTGTGTTCTAAAAATTTCATGACATGAAAGTATTGACAAAAATAACCACTTGATCGTTTCGCTTCAGATTTTTATCCCCAATGAGGAAAAATGCCTGATCCTGCACAGCTTTACGATCAAAAAAGATTAAGATCGGAAGTAATTGCTCTACAGCGCTTGATTTAACTGATATTTCGTGATCCGACCAGAAAGTAACAGCAAGATCGTGATCTATTGTTTTATATGGCTATTAACAGACTTACCAACAAGGTTTTCCACTACTTATCCACAGCGTGTAAGGTTTCAATTACTGAGCGAATCTAGCTAAAAATTGTTTGTACTCCTGTATAGCATAATCGCTTTTTAGCGTTGCATTGTGCGTTGCCCCTGGAATAACAGAAATATACTTCTCACTGCTTGATGCGTCTTCTAACAATTGTTGGCTAATTGGGTAAGGCGTTATTTTGTCCTCTTCACCTACCACCAGCCAAAGCGGCCCTTCATAATGACGTAAGATTGGAGCAATTTGCATACTATGAACTTCGTCGTGAAGTTTCATGTTTGTGAAAGAATTAGAGAAACCCGGCACCATATTGGCAATTAAATCAGAAATGTTGTTGAAAGCGCCGTCTAATACCAAAGCGTCGATCTTTCTATTTGCAGCAACATAGCTTGCAAAATAGCTACCTATACCTCGACCATGAACAACGGTAGGGATTGAAGCATCAAAAGCACTCTGTACATAATCAAACTGTGTCAACGCGTCTTGCTTAATCGCGTTAATACTTAAGTCCTTAGCTTTATCGCTTGCCCCAACTCCCTGATAATCGAGCCACAGGATGTTGGCAGGCAGCTTACCCAACCTATGAATAACACTATTATTCTCGCTAACAGGCATACGATTGTCTGCAAAGAAAACGATGTTAACGATAGGATCGGGGTAAGACACGGCTACCCCTCTTAAGGTTAAACCTGTCTCATTTTTTATTTCAACACGGGTTATGCCCGCCGAGGTTTTATCTTTTTGAATAGCGGCATGCAGCTTTGTGGTATCGAGGGGCTTTTGCTGAGCATCTTGATAAAAAAAGGCCGACGGCGACACGTTAATCGCACACCCTATGAGTGACACACTGGCAACTACACTGATTACTGCGTTTTTAAAAGTCATCATTTAAGAACTGTCCGTGTTGAATGGTTATGGCGAAATTTATATTTTGGTTATTAAAGCTTAGTGGTCGTGTCGCTATCAAAAAATCCGTATAGCAAAATGGACCGTTCCTCACTTAGGCTAAACGAGCTGTAACAGTTTGCAACAGTTGTTCTATTTCTTAGCGGAACAAACTTACTTATACTCGGTCAATATTACTTGCATAATCTATCTGCTTAAAACAAAAATAATTTAATGAAAAGTAAAATATTTTCTATACCTTGCCTTAAATCACCAGTGCGACTTTTTATTGCCTGCTGCACCCTACCTTTGCTGATTGCCTGTGAATCGACTCCGCCTGAGATGGACTCGTCCTTAATTCCTGCATCACAAAGAAAAGACTACCAACTAACTATGTCTAAAGCGAAAGCATGTCCTATAAACTTAGCTGAACTGAGCGATATCCGTTCGAGCAAGGACCTATTAGTTGGGAACAGTAATGTAACGGAAGATACGCTCTATACGCTGTTACAACAAAGCTTAGAGGATATGAACGTTAGTCCAGATATTGAAGCAGCTAATAGCGTAAAAGTGGTATTAAACCGAGCGTTTATAAAAAGCTTGGGAAGTAATATGGTTGCCACCGTTGTGCTTAAGGTAAGGTATAAGCCAGACTATGCGGATGAGTATTCACCTGCTACAACCTTTAGAGGGCAAAGCATGAATGTGAATGCCAATATCAGCGAAGAACAGAGCAATCAAATTGCCATTGATGCAATGAAAACGGCCATAGATGATGCCACCAAACGCATTAAGTCTTCACTGCTGCATAATTGCAGCGATGCTCTCGGAGAAATAGAGGCGGTATAAGCCAAAGAAATTATAGAGTGAGCGCGATTGATTTAGCGTTAGCGCTAAGCTCGAAGGCTCACTCAGCGTAAGATTTAGTAGATAAGCCGCCCATTATCGACCATAAAGCACGCCATGCCGCCGTCAACCGCCGCTTTTCGGCCCATGTCGGTGTCTTCAAACACCACACAATGCTGTGGTGCTACCCCCATTAATTCTGCCGCACGCACAAAGGTTTCAGGGTGAGGTTTACCTTGAGTTACGTCATCGGCTGTAACTAGCGCAGATAATTGGGCTAGCAAGCCGTGTTCATTTAACACCATTTGCGCGTGCTGCCTATCTGAGCCCGTACCCACCGCAATGGGTATAATTCCCTTATAGTGATTAAACACGTTAAGGGTATCTTGAATAAGCCTTGGCACATGATCTAGCCCTTCGAAAGCCTGTTTTTTATATGAAGCAACCTCTGCTGGATCGTGGTTTTTGCCATACTTGGCATTCATAAGATGTACGGTTTCAAAGGTAGGAACACCACCTAAACTGTATTGATAGTCTCGGTCAAAAGGGTAGCCAAACGCGGTGCACGTAAGCTGCCATGCATCAATATGCGCCCCCATAGAATCGACCAAAGTGCCATCCATATCAAAAATAATGGCTTTATAGCAGCTTAGGTCAATCATAGTGTTCGCTTCCTTTTTAAAATGGTGTAGTGCTAGCCCTTCATGGTTGCAATGCGATGAGCAATTATGCTGACAACACGTCTCGCGCTTTAACTGCATCGAAATCACGATCTACTTTCAGGTATACCGCGTTATTTTGACTGTTTAGTGTAACTTCTAGTACCCCAGGTACTAACATCAATTCAGCTTCGATAGTGGAAACATTTGAACCGTTAAATTCACCATGCATCATTACGCGCTTAACGCGGCTCACTTCTTTAACCCCAAATATAATGAACAGCCAAAGCAAAGTGCTAGCAGCGCCAATCCCATAAGCTAACTCTTTCGACCAAATATCGGTGACTAAGCCTGAAATTACACCGCCCAAAAACGCACCAAAAAATTGAAAACTAGCGTAGAGGCCCATGGCCGTTCCTTTTTGTCCCGCAGGCGCAATGCTCGACACCAATGCAGGAAAATTCGCTTCCAAATAATTAAAGCCGGTAAAGAAAAGTACCACGGCAGCACAAACCCACCACCAGCTATGGTCTTCTAGACTCAGCGCCAAAAACGCGCCGCCCATTAATACAACACCAGTTACAAGGAGTGATTTAGGCGTACGGCCTCTTGCTGCTCCCATCATTATAATCAGACCTACAATTGACGCGCCTAAAACGGGTAAGTAAACCGTCCAGTGACTGTCTAGCGTCATATCAAAGTTCAGTAGCGTTACGGGCAGTTGAACAAACAACAGCGTTATCATCATATGTAGAATCATCACGCTGATATTTAAACGCCATAACTGAGAAGAAAAGATTAAGCGCTTCAGCTGGTCTTTTTGTGGCAGTGTATCGCCACTGCTAAGCTGCACACCATTTGGCACTACCCATTTAACCAGCGGCATACAAAGAATGGCCAAAATACCAGTAATACCAAACACACCGGTAAGCCCGTAGCTGTTAGCAATAAGTGGCCCTAAAATAACCGCTAAATAGAAGGAAAAGCCAATGGCTATGCCTATGATAGCTAACACTTTGGCACGCTGACTTTCCCGGCTGACATCCGTAGCCAGCGCCATTATCGCACCTGCAATAGCCCCAGCGCCCTGGAGAATACGCCCAACAATCATCATGGCCATACTGTCGGCGTTTGCTGCTACAAAGCTACCTAATGCAAATACAGCAAGTCCAAGCAAAATAACGGGTTTACGCCCCCATTTGTCAGACATCATGCCCATAGGAATTTGCAGCGCAGCCTGGGTTAGGCCATATCCACCCACGGCAAGCCCTACCAACAGCGGTGAATAATCCGGGTAGTCCATTGCGGCTACAGCCAAAACGGGCATAACCATGAACAGCCCCATCATGCGTAATACGTAAACGGAGGCGAGTGCAAGCGCGGCGCGTAATTCCAAAGCGTTCAAAGCGTCTGTTTCCCTCAATAAATAAAATCAAAAAAACAAAAAAGCGCGCAGAGAACACCTGTTTCTGCTGCATTATGAATAAGGTCGCGAAGTGTAGCATAAATTGCTCTTGCGCCCACTTACCTTAAATTCGATTAATACAATTGGCGTTTTCTACCGCTCAATGGGTCGATTGAGCCCTTTTGCCTTAATAGGGGTTTAAAAGTGGGGATAAAATCACCATTTCCCAACGCAGATCTGTAAGCTTATGTCCGTGAGGTGATCTGCTCACTCCGCTTACAGTATAACTTGAATGTCATATCACTTTACTTGACACCTATGGCATACTGATTCTTTTTCTCTCATTTAGGCTTCAATGGATAAAATCGAAATTCGCGGTGCTCGCACCCACAACTTGAAAAACATCGATTTAACACTGCCACGAGACAAACTGGTGGTGATAACCGGCCTTTCAGGCTCGGGTAAATCGTCTCTTGCATTCGACACGCTATATGCAGAAGGTCAGCGTCGTTACGTTGAATCTTTGTCTGCTTATGCCCGTCAGTTTCTATCTATGATGGAAAAACCAGATGTTGATCATATTGAGGGTTTATCACCAGCAATATCCATTGAGCAGAAATCAACATCGCATAACCCCCGCTCAACGGTGGGTACCATCACTGAAATATACGACTACCTGCGTTTGATGTTCGCGCGAGTGGGTACGCCACGCTGTCCTGACCACGATGTGCCGCTAGATGCACAAACGGTCAGCCAAATGGTCGATAAAGTATTAGCGATGCCCGAGGGCAGCAAGCTAATGCTGCTAGCACCTATTGTTAAAGAGCGTAAAGGCGAGCACGTTAAGACACTGCAAAACCTATCTGCTCAAGGCTTTATTCGCGCGCGTATCGACGGTGAAGTGTGTGATCTATCCGATCCGCCGCCTCTCGATTTGCACAAGAAGCACACCATCGAAGTTGTGGTCGACCGCTTTAAAGTGCGCGATGACATGGCGCTGCGTTTAGCGGAATCGTTTGAGACGGCGCTGAGCCTTGCTGGCGGTAACGCGGTTGTGGCTGATATGGACGATAAAGACGCAGAAGAAATTGTGTTTTCTGCTAATTTCGCCTGCCCACATTGTGGTTACAGCATTAGCGAACTAGAGCCGCGCCTGTTTTCATTTAACAACCCAGCGGGCGCCTGCCCTACCTGTGACGGCTTAGGCACAAGACAGTTCTTTGACCCCGCACGCGTAGTCGGCAATACCGAATTGAGTCTGTCTGGCGGCGCTATTCGCGGATGGGACAAGCGCAGCTATTACTATTTTCAAATGCTACAGGCAGTAGCAGACCATTATAAATTTAGCCTTACCGCGCCATTTGAAGAGCTCGATAAAAAGCACCAAGACATTGTGCTTTACGGGTCTAAAGGCAAGTCGCTGTCGTTTAAGTACATAAACGAGCGTGGCGACGTGATGGAGCGTAAGCACCCATTTGAGGGCATTATCCCTAATATGGAACGTCGCTATCGCGAGACCGAGTCGAATTCGGTGCGTGAAGAGCTAGCAAAATATTTAAGCCAGCAGCACTGCAGCAGCTGTAACGGCACGCGTCTGCGTGTTGAAGCACGTAATGTATTTATACAAGACACCAACCTGCCAGCCATTGCTGACATGTCGATTGCCGATGCGTACGGCTTCTTCGAGACACTGAAACTTGAAGGTCAACGTGCTCAGATAGCCGAAAAGATTTTGAAAGAAATCATGGACCGCTTGCGCTTCTTGGTAAACGTAGGTCTTAACTATCTTTCTATGTCGCGTAGCGCCGATACCCTATCGGGCGGTGAAGCTCAGCGTATTCGACTGGCAAGTCAAATTGGCGCAGGCTTAGTGGGCGTTATGTACGTGCTGGATGAGCCCTCTATCGGTCTTCATCAACGGGATAACGAACGCTTACTTGGCACGCTTACACACTTGCGCGACCTAGGTAACACCGTGTTAGTTGTAGAGCACGACGAAGATGCCATTCGCGAAGCCGATTACATTGTAGATATCGGCCCCGGGGCGGGTGTGCATGGTGGTGAGATTATCGCCGAGGGTTCGCTGGAAGATATAAAGAACAGTGAACACTCACTTACTGGAAAATACTTATCTGGTAGAGAGAAGATTGATGTCCCTGCAACACGTACGCCGGTAAAAGACGACAAGTGGCTAGAGCTTTTAGGCGCTACCGGCAACAACTTGAAGTCTGTTGATTTACGTATACCTACTGGTGTAATGACCTGTGTAACTGGTGTATCGGGCTCGGGTAAATCAACGCTGATTAATGACACCTTCTACAAAATTGCACAGCGGGAGCTGAACAAGGCGACCACGTCTGAACCGGCACCACATAAGTCGATGACCGGATTAGACCAGCTCGACAAAGTGGTCGATATTGATCAAAGCCCTATCGGCAGAACACCCCGCTCTAACCCAGCGACTTACGCTGGCATTTTCACTCCAATTCGTGAAATGTTCGCCGGCACACAAGAGTCGCGTTCACGAGGTTACAAGCCTGGCCGCTTTAGCTTTAACGTGAAAGGCGGTCGCTGTGAGGCGTGTCAGGGTGACGGCGTAATTAAAGTGGAAATGCACTTTTTACCAGACGTGTACGTGCCTTGTGACGTGTGTCAGAGCAAACGCTATAACCGTGAAACCCTTGAGATAAAGTACAAAGATAAGAACATTCACGAAGTGTTGGAAATGACGGTGGAAGATGCCCGTGAGTTCTTTGATGCTATCCCGGCTATTTCGCGTAAATTGCAGACGCTCATGGACGTGGGCTTGTCATATATTCGGCTAGGCCAAGCAGCCACTACCTTATCAGGTGGTGAAGCGCAGCGCGTAAAATTGGCGAAAGAGTTGTCAAAAAGAGACACTGGGCAAACACTCTATATCTTGGATGAGCCAACCACCGGGTTGCACTTCCACGATATTAAACAGTTATTAGCCGTCCTTCACAGACTGCGCGATCACGGTAATACCGTTGTGGTTATTGAGCATAACTTAGATGTGATTAAAACCGCAGACTGGATTGTTGACCTTGGACCCGAAGGTGGATCCGGAGGTGGCCAGATTATTGCAGAGGGAACACCTGAGCATGTGGCACAACAAGAAGTTTCACATACAGGTCGATTCCTGAAACCCATGCTCACACAAGCTTGAGCCGGTAACGAGGTAAATCCGTTAGCGTAAAGCGCACTCGTTTTCTACTTTGCTGCTGTGTAATTTACACAGCAGCTTGTAAGAAGTGCGCGTTGACGTTTATTTACACGTTTTTCCATGCTGGTCAGAGCTTGTATTGGCAAATCATACGTTACGATGATTTTTGTGTATTTTTGCAGTAAGAATTGCTGGAGCGACAACTAATGAACCAAACGCCGCCATTAGCCTTAGTGAAAACATGGTATCACCTACTGTCATCATCAGAAGACAATGATGTAAAAGCACGCGCACAAGAAATGCTGTTAAAAGCCTTCGAGTCGCCTGAGGCCATCGCGATTTATCTAAAAGAACACAATATCCTTAAGCACTGATCAAAAAAGCCTTAGCGTAGTATGGGTTACTACGCTAAGGCTTAGCATTTTTTATCTAAACAAAGTGCGCGATTTTACGCGTGTTTCGCCGCTTGAATAGCTAATCCTTCGCACACCGAGTTGAAGGCGTCATTCTCTAATCGCGGTAAACCGGTAAGCAGGTTTTCATACAGCGCATCAACGACGATTGGTGATAAACTCATACCACCTGTAATCATCACCACTTCTGGCTTTTCACTGCTGTTTTCCAAGCATTCCACCACTAGTGCTTTCACTTTATCAAGCCACGGTTTTAACGCCTTTTTAAGTGACTCTTGCGAAATCTCCACATCAAAATCATCTTCGATATAGTGTAGCGGCAAGGTGATATTCTGCTTACTCGACAGTAGTTCTTTGGCTAGTCGAGCCGAGTTCACCACACGGGCAGACAACTTGTTCTCTTGAACGATAAGCAAGCGTTCTAGTTGGGCAGGCTCTTTAATCACAGACATGGTTTGAGAAATATCTAACCCGTAATCGTCAGAGAAAAAGCGAGTAAGAGCAGGAATGTTATCAACCGCACACATATCAGAGAAGTACGTGGGCGGAACAGGAAGCCCGTTAATCATCTTAAGGCCCATTCCCATTTCTGGGGCAATAGCCTTAAGCACCAAGCTTTTGTCGCAATCCATACCGCCTAAACGTCTGCCTGTTACCGATAGAACATCATCTTTGCGATCAAGCTGGTTGGAGCGCTCGGGAGAAAGCTTAATACAGCAAATATCCGTGGTACCCCCACCAATATCTACAATCAGCGTAGTGGTATCCCTTGGTAGGGTTTGCTCAATTTTATACGCCGCGGCGATAGGTTCATCTAGGAAATTAACCCCTGTAAATCCGGCTTTCGTCGCCGCTTCAGTCATAATTTGTATGGCCTGCGCGTTCCCCTCTTCACCACGGGTGCCGTGAAACTTAACAGGACGGCCAATAACCGCATTATTAACAGCCTTGCCTAGCTGTTGCTCTGCACACTGTTTAAAATACGCTAACTGCTTAGCAATAATACCGATGAATGCTTGTTTTTGGTCACCGTCTAGCGAGGCGCCTAAAAAGTTCTTAGGTGAATAAATTAGACGGCCTTTGTCCGGCATTTTAAGAAAGCGCCTAAACCCTTCTTCACCAAACGCAAACTTACCGTGCTCTACCAAGCGCAGCAAAGGAATTTCGTCTAGCGACATGGCATGCATCAATTGCGCAATAGCTTTACGCTGTAATGCAGGCTTGTTGTGCAAATCACCGCGTAACGAGTCGATACGGTCGCTGTACATCGCCTGTTCTTTTGGATCTTTCGCCGAATAATAGCCGTCCTTCGCCTTATCTATTTGCTCACTGATAACGCGCTGTAACTGCGCCACTTTCGCTTCAACCATGGCATCAGGAGGCGGCGGCAGTTCATCTTCAAAATAGATGAACACCGAAGAACGGATTTTATTGCCCTTCTTATCTAACGGGTCGAGTTTGATGTGCTGATGGGCCGTTCCATCAAAATACACAACCTCAGAATTTGATGTACCGTAGTCAATCCCAATCGCAGTCATAGTATGTTCGCTCAAAAAGTTAGAAGCGGATTGTAAGTAAATACGAAAGTGCTTTCTAGCTTTGTATGTAATTGAGCTATATTGCTTTTAACAGAGCTATTGCAGCATTTAACTCTGAGTCACTGGCTGTATGCCCGTCCCAAGATACCGCCTGGGGCACAAAGTCCTCTCGATATGAGCCGTTCACATGGTAAAGACGTTCAAAACCCAGCTCTAAAGTTATGGTCGAATCAGGTAGTTGAAATTGATTTATCCCGCCAAGCAAATCAGCCATGGGTGTGCCGATTACCGCCTTTGCACCAATGGCATCAAAGCCAATAGCCATACCTTCTCCCATACTGCCGGTCCAATGACCAACGAGTACCACTACTGGCTTACTGTAATAAGGTAATGAAGGGGTAACATAGGCCAAGTGTAGCTCTGCTTCTTGGTAGGGTTTACCCGCATTTTGAATTTTGTAACCTTGATATGCGGTTTTGGCATTTACAAAGTGCCCCAAGATAGGCTCAGCTACGCCAGTGTTTCCCCCGCTCGGCGTATTGCGCAGGTCAATCACTAACCCTTGTGTTGATTCAAGTGACTCAAGGGCTTCTTTGAACGCACGAACGGTTTCAAAATTACCTAGATTATTATTAAAGCGGATGTACCCTATTCCCTCTTTCTGCTTAACTATCAGAGGAGCTTTTGTTCGAAGTAGATTAATAGCAGCGTAGCTAGCTGCTAATTGCACGCGTTTGGCATCATCAAAATCAGACGCCACTTCAATGTGTCTTTCTTGATTGCGACGCCCACCTAAAGCCACGTTAACCGCCCACGTTTTGTGTGCGTCAGTAATCGGTAGCGATGTGTTTCCAAAAACGCGATGTATTGCGACTTCAGTAGACTCGCCGTCAATACCCACAATCACGTCACCTAAGGCTAACTGGCTATTGGCAGCAGCACTGCCCGCTTTAATACGTGTTATAACAAAGTCATCACCCTGCTTTTCCACCCAAATATCAGAACCCGTTGGCGTGACGCTGTAGTCTGCCTCATTAAGCGGTGATACGTTAAAATGCGGGTCGATAAAAAACTGCTTCACCACCTGCAATACATCGACAAATTCCTCTTGCGTTGTGGCGCTCAATGCAAGGGGTTGATAATACGCTTTTAAAGCTTCCCAGTCGGTAGGCGCCGTATCTAAGTAGGCGTAGTTGTCTTCAACAGTTTGAACAAAGGCTTGCCAGCTTTCTTTCGTATTGAAACCCTGGCTTTGTGCGCAGCTGCTTAGCGGAAGGAGTAATGACAGCAATATAATAATTCGATAAATCATAATATTCCTTATTATGAATTGGAGTGATGGGGAAATTGTTCAGTTAAGCGCGTAAGAAGTGATTGTTTTTTTAGCGCCTGTTCCATCGTTTTAAGTGATGCCTCAAGATTTACCTCTATTTCTTCCCAGAGCGCATCATATACGTCTTCAAATTCTTGCATTATCGCCACTATCTGCGCCGCTTCTGCCTTCGCTGCAGGCGCAATATCGTATACGCGCTTTCGCGAATCTCGCTCATCGGGCACTGAAACAAAAAAGCCGTCAGCAACACTTTGCTTCAATCGACTTTCAATAAGTTGACGTGAAAGACCGATGTGGCTTGCCAGCTCAGTTGACGAAAGAGGCCCTTGAGTATGGATCGCCAGTACCAGAGAAATACGATTTGCAGGCAGACTAATATTAAGCGCTTCAAATACCTCTTGGCCTTGAGTTGCAATAAGCTCGCTAGCACGCAACAGTATCGCGCCAAACTGAGGGCTTCTGATCATGGTAAATACCTTTTCAATTCATTACATAAAACCAATTACGCAAATATTTGCGCAAATATTTTCATAAATCAACTTGTTTTTGAACTCGCTTTTTTGGTTAGGTGTTAAAAATGTTTTCCAACTGAGTTGCATGGTCTTTGATAAATGACTGAAATACCCGCGTCATAATGCTAGAGTGAAAACCAAATAAACAACGAACCCTACTAAGAAGTATGAGCCATTCAGCACCATTAGTTACATCATTTGACGTGCGTTTTTGTGAAACCGATGCCTTACAACATGTTAGCAATACGGCGTTAGTTACGTGGTTTGAAGCAGCCAGAGAGCCTATTTTCAGAATGTTCACCCCTGAACTAGACTTAAATAACTGGCCGTTAATTTTAGCCAGTTATAAGGTCGATTTTTTAGCTCAAATTTTTTACGGCAAACCGGTAACGGTAAAAACCTTCGTTAGCCGTTTAGGCAACAGTGCATTCGATATATTTCAAGAGGTATGGCAAGACGACAAGCTTTGCTCAACCGGCGTGACCACCATGGTACATTTTGACTATAAAACACAGCGCTCTGCGCCTATACCGGATGAAGTGAAATCAGAACTACAGTCACACTTTAAAGAAATACCAACTAAGTAACAGAGCGCAGTACGAGGTCTCCATGAGCGATTTAATTGAAGTTATTGATGATGTGTTACCACCTGAGCTGTGCAAACAACTCATGGAGCGCTTTGAAAGCAGCCCTAATTTGTCTCAAGGCCGTACTGGCGGCGGCGTCGACTTAGATAAAAAACGCAGCATGGATGTGTCGATAAGCCGCAACCCTGAGTTTAAAGACTTATTTCAGCAAGTGATGCAGCACACTGGGCAGCAGCTGGTCTCCTACATTGAAAAGTACTATTTTGCGCTTGTTGGGCCTATTGGCTTAACCGTACGCCATCCCAAAACTGGCGAACCGGTGAAAGTAACAGGTGAAAATTTTGATGAAGTGGGTAAACCCAATTTGGCTAATTTGGTGAATTACCTGTTTCGGGTTGGCGATGTAAATGCACAGCGCTACACCGCGGGCAATGGTGGCTACCCATACTGGCATTCAGAAGTCTATCCACAGCTTCAACATAACGATGCGCTGCACCGCGTGTTGCTGTTTATGTACTACTTAAATGATGTGGAAGAAGGCGGCGAGACGGAATTTTATTATCAAAACCGCGCGGTTAAGCCCAAAGCAGGCAGAATGGTGATTGCGCCTGCCTATTTTACTCACACACACCGCGGCCAAATTCCAAAAAGTAACGACAAGTACATTTTAACGTCTTGGCTTCTGTTTAACCGCGCTGAGCAGATATATACGCAGGGCTAGCTAAACGACAACTGCGCGATAATAAGTTCCAGCTCGCTGTACTCTTTCTTGTCGATAGGTAAGAAGGGTGCAGGCAAGCTAGGCGTTTCACAATAGCCCAAAATTTCTGCTGCGGCAGCAACCACACGCAAACCACCGCCATTGCGCGCAAACATGCTCCATATTCCGCTTAACCCTTGCGACTGAGCCTGTGCATCCACAGCATTACCAGACTGAGCGGCGTCGATAATACGCATTACGGTTCGCGGGAATATTCCCCCTATAACAGAGAGCCAAAGGTCACAACCTTCACTCATTCCTGCTGCGCCAAAACTATCACCACTCACGCCTATAGCAATGTTTGCAGGCATTATGTCTCGTAATGATGCTAATCGACGAGCGCCTTCGCTACTGCTTGCTTCAGAGGGTGGGATATCCTTGCTGGAACTATTATCCATTGCGCTTTTGGCAAACGGAGTACCGGGTATTTTAATCGCCCCGATATTCGGTAATTTGCCTATGCGGCGATACAAATCATCGCTGAAGGTAAAATTAGTCACACGAGGATTTTCGTAAACGCAGATAGGCACAGATACCTCGTGACTCACTGCCTCATATAGGCCGTACACTTCTTCTTCATTAAGCACTTGATAGGATACTGGTGCCAACAACACAGCATTAACACCTGCTTGCTGCACAGCTTCAACGTTTTTTAGCACGTCATAAGTACGCAGCGCCCCAACGCCTGCCATAACAGGAATACCATTTGCGTGGTCGACGGCGAGCTTGGCTACGTCGTACTTTTGCTCTCGCGTTAGATAAGGATACAGCCCAGTAGAGCCTATCGCGCAAATTGAATCTACGTTCGCCGAAGCTAAATTCTCAACAAGCCCTTGAAGTGCTTTGAAATCAATAGCTTCTTGTTTGAATGGAGTAATGGGAAACGCTGATAATCCTGTAAACACCTGATGTCCTTTTTTAAAACGTTTAGCTCTTCATAACGTTAGCGCATTGATTATGTGAAGTCTCTGCGCCAAGAAGCCTGTGAAGCTGGAGGTAGTCGGAATATTCTTTATTTAGAACCCCTCAACCACCTCACCCTTTAATCGGTAACCAACAGACGCAATATCGCCTTTCCAACCGTCAGTCGATAGTTCGCCGGTTACCCAAATCGCGTCGTAAATATTATCTATGCGCACACCTTCTTCAAATTTTACGTACACTATCTGATTAGACGGCGGCGGTGGCACGTGAATACAGGCTCCGAAATATGGAACAAGTAAAAACTCGGTGGTTAGCTCTGCCGTACCTTCTAGCGGCACAACAAAACCCGGGATTTTCACCCGTTTACCATCAAAGGTATCGACAATCGGCGCGTCAGGCTGAAGCTGACTCATCTCACCATTGTGCTGAACAGCAGGCGGCGCGAGTTCGTTAAAGCCTTCAGGCACTAGGTCCTCCCAGTATACTTCAATGGGAGTCTCATCTGCCAAAGAGTTGAAGGACACAACCATCATTAGTACAGCAAATAATGAGGTTACGGTTTGTTTCAGGTTGTACATACTGGTCTCTTTCAGGTATCTGTTAAGCTTTCTGTTGTGGTGCCTAGTTTTAGTTATCCATCTTCACTTTTAGACCACATACAAAAAGGGCTGGTATTACACCAGCCCTTTGTATCATCAATTTTAAGCAGCGTGAATTATTCTGCTTCGAAACGCGCGATGCTTGCGGTAATTTCTTCTTTTGCAGCGGCAGCGTCTGCCCAACCGTCAATCTTCACCCATTTGCCTTCTTCAAGATCTTTATAGTGCTCGAAGAAATGCTCAATTTGCTTAAGAAGAAGCGGAGGTACGTCTGCAATTTCTTTAACGTCACGGTAAATAGTAGAAAGCTTGTCTACAGGTACCGCTAGTACTTTTGCATCTTTACCAGACTCGTCAGTCATGTTTAGTACGCCAACTGGACGACACTTAATTACAGAACCCGCAAGTAGTGGGAACGGTGTCATTACTAGAACGTCAACTGGGTCACCGTCTTCTGACAATGTGTTGTTAACGTAACCGTAGTTAGTTGGGTAGTGCATGCAAGTTGCCATGAAACGGTCAACAAATAGTGCACCTGTGTCTTTGTCTACTTCGTACTTCACCGGGTCAGCGTGTGCTGGAATTTCGATGATCACATTCACTTCGTCTGGTACATTTTTACCAGCAGAAATAGCACTCAAGCTCATTCTTTGGTCCTTTCAATGATGTATAAGAAATTTTGGGTTAAGTATACGGTGAGAGCAGCAAAATAAAAACGCTTTACGACCCATGTCGTACTAATCTCTTTATTTTTCGTTAAATTTTGCTGCTTTTTAAAAACCAAATGGCCCATCAGGGCCATTTTTTCGCTATTTCGCGTTGTCGTTGTAGCTTAAGCACATATCAACTTCGTCTTTAGAACCGATAATGCACGGTACACGTTGGTGAATTTCTTCAGGCATCACCTCTAGAATTCGGCCCGTGCCCGTTTCCGCTTTACCACCAGCCTGTTCCATCAGAAACGCCATTGGGTTGGCTTCGTAAAGCAAACGCAATTTACCTGGCTTTGACGGGTCTCTGTTGTCGAATGGGTACATGAAGATACCACCACGACAAAGCAAACGATGAATATCACCCACCATTGCCGCTACCCAGCGCATGTTAAAGTTTTTGCCTCGAGGACCATCTTTACCTGCAAGAAGATCGGCAATGTATGCCTGCATTGCCGGTTCCCAGTGACGTTGATTCGACGCGTTAATCGAGAACTCTGACGTTTGCTCTGGCACTTGAATATTCGGGTGGGTAAGCAGGAAACCACCGTGGGTTTTATCAAGAGTGTAAATATGCGTGCCGCGACCTGTCGTCAACGCTAGCATTGTAGACGGGCCATATAGTACATATCCCGCTGCAACCATCTGTGTACCAGGCTGCAAGAAAGCTGACGGATCGTCTGGCTCCATCCACTGAGGCGCATGAGCAATTGAGAATATAGTACCGATTAAACTGTTAATTTCAGTGTTTGACGAGCCATCAAGTGGATCGAAGCTCACTAAGTACTTACCTTCCGGATTGCATGGAACTACGTCGTCTTCTTCTTCAGACGAAATGGCTTTAACGTAGCCAGATTCCCTTAGCGTGTCTTTTAAAATGTGGTTAGAGATAACGTCGAGCTTTTTCTGTGTTTCGCCCTGTACGTTTTCTGAAAGGGTTGAACCGAGCACGCCAGCAAGTGCGCCTTGACTCACGCGGAAAGAAATTTCTTTACAGCCCGCTAGCAGTGTACGAATGAGTAAGATTAACTCAAGCGGTGCACCGTCTTGTTGCAATTGGGAATTTAAACGTTTCATTGAATGTAAGCCTTTTTTTCGTGTGTAGGGTGTTGCGCTTGCAGTCGCTCAGCTTTCCTTACCGGCGTTTGTCTGAAGCACACACAGGTTTTAAACCTGTGGTTAGATTGTAACCGTGTTCTTGGGTAAGTGGAACACGCCCGTAAAATGTCATACACACACCATACCAGTTTGCCCATACTGGATTCTTCGGGGTTTCGCGTATTACAACGGCTTAGCGCATTTATTGAATGATTAAAATTGAATTATCTATAGGCCACAGGGTTCTGATACAGTACCCCAATAACATGATAATTCATTGAGAATGCGCTATGCATGTACATATTTTAGGCATTTGTGGAAGTTTTATGGGTGGCATAGCTGCCATTGCCAAATCACTTGGCCACAAAGTAACAGGGTCTGATAAAAACGTTTATCCCCCTATGAGCACCCAGCTTGAAGCATTAGGCATTGAGTTGACCGAAGGTTATTGCGAAAGTCAGTTTGACCCAGTACCAGACATGGTGGTGATTGGTAACGCTATGTCGCGCGGTAACCCCGCCGTCGAATACGTGTTAAATAGAAATCTTCCTTATACCAGTGGCCCACAATGGTTGCTTGATAACTTACTAAAAGATCGTTGGGTAATTGGGTTATCAGGTACCCACGGTAAAACAACCACCAGCAGTATGGTTGCGTGGATTTTAGAACACGCTGGTCTTAACCCTGGTTATTTGATTGGCGGCGTTCCGGAGAACTTTGGCGTATCGGCTCGCGTGGGTGAAAGCCCCTTTTTCGTCATTGAAGCTGACGAATACGACAGCGCATTTTTCGATAAACGTTCTAAGTTCGTACACTATCGCCCAAAAACTTTGGTTATTAACAACCTTGAGTTTGACCATGCGGATATTTTTGCTGACCTTGGGGCTATTCAAACCCAATTTCACCATTTGGTTCGCATGGTGCCGGAAAACGGGCTTATTCTTACACCAAACGGTACACCAGCCATTGAGGATATGCTCAAGAAAGGTTGCTGGTCTTCTCGCCAGTCGCTAGGTAAGGAGTGGCACGCCGAACTATTAAAGAAAGACGGCAGTGAATTCAATGTATTACATAACGGCGTTATAGCTGGAACGGTAACCTGGGCTCTGGTTGGTCAACACAATGTGGACAATGCTTTAATGGCCATAGCTGCCGCCCACCATGCAGGTGTTACCTTACCTGATGCCATAGAAGCCTTATCATTTTTTAAGAATGTTAAGCGTCGCATGGAAGTAAAGGGTGAAGTAAACAACATCACCCTTTACGACGACTTTGCACACCACCCTACTGCAATTGCGACTACACTTGATGGACTGCGCAAGAAAGTGGGTAATGCCCGTATTCTGGCTGTGCTAGAGCCGCGCTCTAACACGATGAAAATGGGCGTGCACAAAGATACGCTGGCAAATTCGTGGCAGAAAGCCGATGAGGTTTACCTTTATGAACCTGAAGGCATGGACTGGTCGTTAGTCGATTCGGTAGCGCACAGCAATGCGCCTACGCACTGCTTCAGAGATGTAGAGAAGATCGTTCAAGGCATTTGCAACGTAGCACAACCGGGCGATCATATTCTTGTAATGAGTAACGGCGGTTTCGAAGGCATTCATGGCCGAATACTCGACGCTCTGAAAATGAAGTCCAAACTGTAAAAAAGACAGAATAATATGAAGTGTTATCCGATAGACAAGCGCGATGCTTGTCATCTACAGAGGCTATACAATGAAACATGACAAGCAAGTCACACTTGCTATCACAGGCGCATCTGGCGCGCCTTATGCACTTACACTATTGAAATCGCTAGTTAACGCCGATTACCAGGTGTATGTCTTAATCTCTTCCGCTGCCAAAGTGGTGTTTGCCACCGAAGAGAATGTGAAGATACCCGGGCGCCCCGAAGACGCAGCCGCGTTTTTTACCGAGCATTGCAATGCAAAGCCTGACCAAATCAAAGTATTTGGTAAAGAAGAATGGTTTTCACCGGTAGCATCTGGCTCAGCAGCCCCTGCGAAAATGGTGGTTTGCCCGTGTTCAACAGGCACCCTATCGGCTATAAGTATTGGCGCTAGCGACAACCTTATTGAGCGTGCAGCTGATGTTGTTCTAAAAGAGCGTGGACAACTTATTTTGGTGCCTCGTGAAATGCCACTTGCTTCTATTCATTTAGAAAATATGCTCAAGCTTTCGCAAATGGGTGCTACCATTATGCCCGCAGCGCCAGGCTTTTATCACAACCCAAAAACTATCGATGACCTGGTAGATTTTGTGGTGGCGCGCATACTAGATCACCTAGGTATTGAGCAGTCTCTTGTCGCAAGATGGGGCTACCAGTCTTCCAAACATTCTGAGGATTAACCATGTTCGCGTTTGCAAACAGGATTTGCGCAGTTGCGCTGAGCACGCTATTTACATTGTGCATTTCATCACCCGCTTTCGGCTGGGGACAAACCGGCCACCGAGTGACTGGCGCTATTGCCGAGCAGTATCTAAGCCCGCTTTCTCAGGCGGCGCTTATGGAATTACTGCCTCATGGTTCACTAGCTGAAGCCTCGACCCATGCTGACGAAATGCGTTCTGACCCCAGCGAATTTTGGCAAAAAACAGCTAGTCCTTGGCACTATGTGTCTGTGCCTGCGGGTAAAACCTATGAAGAAGTGGGTGCCCCCAAACAAGGTGATGCGGTTACCGCGTTAAAGCAGTTTACTGAAACCTTGAAAAGCGACACGGCCACCATTGATGAAAAGCGCCTGGCCCTTCAGTTTATTGTGCATATTATTGGCGATCTCCATCAACCACTTCATGCCGGAAATGGTACTGATCGTGGCGGTAACGATGTAAAAGTGCGCTTCTTCTGGCAAGACTCTAACCTACACCGCGTGTGGGACTCGCAAATGCTAGATCAGCGCGATCTGTCTTATTCAGAGTGGACGTCTTGGTTAACGCAAGCCATTACTGCTAAAGATATTCGCAGTTGGGCAACCACTGACCCTATGGTGTGGATTGAAGAAAGCACCGCTATTCGCGATACCATTTATCCTGATGACGCAAACAACATGAGCTATGACTACTTATACAACCACCTGCCTACTGCTAAAAAGCGTTTGCAGATGGCGGGAATTCGCATTGCCTTGTATCTAAACCAAGTGTTTGATGAAGCAAACAAGTAGCTTCACACCCGGTGTGTCAACGCTGAGCGCACTTGAATCGTTTTAAACGCAAATAGAAATACAAACGGAGGCACAAAGCCTCCGTTTTTTATTTCTTTGTTTTCAAAGCTGTTAGCGTCTGCTTGCCGATGATTTAGTCTAAATCTAACGGCTCAGGTGAAAGAATAACGCCTGTGCTATCGGCGTATAGATGATCTTCTGGTAAAAACGTAACGCCACCAAAATTAACCGGCACGTCTACCTCACCAATACTTTCACACTCAGCATTTACTGGAATGGCGGCCACCGCCAACACACCGATATCTAATTCGGCAAGACTATCTACCTCTCGCACGCTGCCGTAAATCACAACCCCTTCCCAATCGTTATCGATTGCAATTTGAGCAGAGGATGCATCAAACAGTGCACGACGGCTAGAGCCACCGCCATCAATAAGCAGAACTTTCCCTGCGCCAGGTTGCGCAAGTACGCGGTCTACTAGACCTCTGTCTTCAAAGCATTTAATCGTGGTTATTTCACCACCGAAAGAATACCGGCCACCAAAGCTCGCGAAAATTGGATCTACCACGTCTACGCTATCAGCAAATAAATCGCATAATTCAGATGTGTTGTATTCCATCGTTCTGCCTTACTAAAATTGAGAAGACTAAAATTAAGTGAAAAATAAAGCGCTGTTTACGCTTCTAAATCTAGCATAGCATTAAATGTGGTAATGCAAACGTTTGATTTCACGCCTTTCGTCGAATTTTTTACTTTTTCTAGACCCAACAGACTTTGCCCTAATCTATCTCACATGAGCACATATTTTGCTTAGTTTTTATCTTTTACAGCCATTCCCAATATCTGTCTGCCAAGGCAAACGAAAAAACGACACACGCTGTCAAAAAAGTTTCTTTTTTTCGTCACCCACTGGTCACAGATGAACTTTAGCCTGTGCAGTAATTAACCGATAGGGGACAAGGCGATGTTGATGAAATCCTTGACCAAATACGATACTGACTTGTTTTATCGCCTGTACAAACTGACGCAAAAAAGAGACTGCCGTAGCATTATTTGGCTATCGAAAACTGGCGACGGATACTTATACCTGGTTATCGGTGCACTGCTTTGGGCATTTGAACCCGAACACGGCGAGCTTTTCCTCTACACAGCGCTGATGGCTTATGCGTTGGAATTACCCATATATGTGCTGCTTAAGAAAATGTTCAAGCGCCCTCGCCCTTGCGATTTTCTAATGAATTTAACAGCACATGTCACACCTTCAGATAAATTTTCACTTCCTTCTGGCCACACTGCGGCAGCTACATTAATGGCGAGCATCGTGGCCCATTATTATCCTTCTTTCGCGGTATTAGCTTATAGTTGGGCCGCTTTAATTGGTCTTTCACGTGTGCTGTTGGGCGTACATTATCCATCAGACGTGATCGCTGGCACGCTTCTAGGCGTTACTATAGCAACATTGAGTATTTCTATTCTGGGGTAGCATGAGATTATTGTATGGTGTGCAAGGCACCGGCAACGGCCATATCGCCCGAGCTAGAATAATGGCGGCAGCGCTTGCTGAGCGTGACGACGTCAGCGTTGACTTCGTATTTACAGGTCGCCCGCCTGAAAAGTATTTCGACATGGAAATATTCGGAGATTACCGAACCTTTACCGGCCTGAGTTTTATGACAAAAGGGGGACGAATTGATAAATGGGAAACTGTTAAAAACGCAAACGTGAGCCAGTTTATAAAAGACGTGAAAGCGTTTGATACCCGCAATTACGATTTGCTTGTTAATGACTTTGAGCCTATTACTGCATGGGCTGCCAAACAACAAGGCCTGCCCTCTATATCTATTAGTCACCAAGCCGCGTTTGCCTACGATGTACCTAAAAGTGGCGCTACTATTTTCGATACCCTACTAATGAAAATTTTCGCACCTACCGAGCTTAAATTAGGTGTGCATTGGTATCACTTCAATCAACCTATCATTCCGCCATTTGTTGCAGAAAAACCGGAATTGTCTTCAAGCAACAGCCATGTTTTGGTTTATTTGCCTTTTGAAGATATCGAAGACATTCAACAAATGCTTGAGCCGCTCAGCGACCAGGTATTTAAGTGTTTTCATCCCAACATTGCTGAAGCCACGGAAGCTGGACATATTCAATGGCACCCAACCTCTAAAAAGCACTTTCAAAAAGCGTTGCAGCATGCCAGTGGCGTAATAGCAAACGGCGGGTTTGAACTTTCAAGTGAAGCGCTACAGTTAGGTAAGAAGCTACTGATTAAGCCTCTGCATGGCCAATTTGAACAGTTATCGAATGCGCTCACGCTAAACCAACTCGACTTGTGTCAAACCCTGTTTCAACTCGACACTGACACAGTTGAGGAGTGGCTTGAAGCCCCTGATAACGAAGCTATTTCCTTTCCAGACAATCCAAATATCCTTATAGATTGGCTTAAAAATAAAGACTTTTCCGACACCCAAACCCTATGTGATGCCCTGTGGAAAAACGTTCGATACGGCGATAAAACACAAGAACGATTATTGGCTCTTGCAATTTAACACCGCAATGCGATGATAGCGGCATTTGTCGTATTCTTCGCGGGATTTTTCGTGCTTAAAAAGTCAGTTGTTTTCTTGCTAACACTCACAGCATTATGTGGCTGTGGTTACAAAGGGGCGCTCTACATTCCTGAGGCGCCTGCACAAAACACGTCTGCTGAACCAGCGTCTTCTGAAAATGCAGAAACCGGCGCTGACTCTGCCACCAATAACACTTCACCCGCAACTACTTCTGGAGAGCTGAACTAGTGGATTATTTCGCCTACAGCCAAGGTCAGCTGCATGCTGAACAAGTGGCTGTTTCTGATATTGCAGCCCAGCATGGCACGCCGGTTTATATTTATTCACGCGCTACATTAGAGCGTCACTGGCACGCGTTTAATGATGCTATTGGTGAGCATCCTCATCTTGTTTGTTATGCGGTTAAAGCGAATTCAAACATTGGTGTATTAAGCGTTCTTGCTAAACTTGGCTCAGGCTTTGACATTGTTTCAGCCGGCGAATTAGCTCGCGTAATCGAAGCCGGTGGCGATACAAGTAAGGTTGTATTTTCAGGCGTAGGTAAAAAGCACGACGAAATCCGTTTCGCCTTAGAACAAGGCATTATGTGTTTCAATGTAGAATCAGAGCCTGAACTTCACCGCATTAACCAAGTTGCGGGCGAAATGGGCGTAAAAGCCCCTATTTCACTGCGCATAAACCCGGATGTAGATGCCAAAACTCACCCTTATATTTCTACGGGTTTGAAGGCGAACAAATTCGGTATTGCCCGTGAACGTGCACTGGCAACCTATGAATTAGCCGCATCGCTACCTCATTTAAATGTAGTTGGTATGGACTGCCATATCGGCTCACAGCTCACAGAAATTGGCCCATTTGTAGACGCGCTTGAGCGCCTGCTTCTGCTTATTGATGAATTAGCCGAGCGCAAGATTATCATTGAGCATTTAGATGTGGGCGGTGGTCTTGGCGTTACTTATAATAACGAGCAGCCACCTCACCCTAAAGCCTATGCACAAGCTATGGCTGAAAAGATGGTAGGTCGTGAAAACCTGAAGCTAATTCTTGAGCCAGGTCGCGCCATTGCAGCCAACGCAGGTATTTTGGTGACCGAAGTTGAATTCATCAAAGAAGGTGAAGAAAAGAGCTTCGCGATTGTCGACGCTGCCATGAACGATTTGTTGCGCCCAGCGCTTTACTCAGCCTGGCAAAAAATAATTCCTGTAAAAGAGGAAGCTACGGCAACACCACGTGTTTATGATGTTGTAGGGCCGGTTTGCGAGACTGGCGACTTTATAGGTAAAGATCGCGAATTAGCTATTGAACCCACTGACTTACTTGCGGTTCGCAGCGCTGGTGCCTATGGTTTCGTTATGGCGTCGAATTACAATAGCCGCTGTCGTCCTGCTGAAATTATGGTAGACGGCGACAAAGCAATTGTTGTTCGCGAGCGAGAAAAACAAAAAGATCTCTGGCAAGGTGAGTATAAACTTCCGTAAACTAGAGACAAACTAACAAGATAGATGCGCGTTTAATGCAGGTTCAATTTTCTAAAATGCATGGTTTGGGTAACGACTTCATGGTTATTGATAACGTTACTCAAAACGTCTTTTTCTCTAAAGAAAAAATTCAGCAACTGGCTAACCGAAACTTCGGCATTGGCTTCGACCAGCTGTTGATGGTGGAACCGCCTTACGATCCCGAGCAAGATTTTCACTACCGTATCTTCAATGCTGATGGTTCGGAAGTGGAACAATGTGGCAATGGCGCGCGCTGTTTTGCACGTTTTGTTAAGCAGAAAGGCCTCATTAACCGCAACAAAATTGTTGTAAGCACCAAGGCTGGAAAAATGGTGCTTTATCTTGAGAAAGATGGTCAGGTTACCGTAAACATGGGTAAACCTGAGTTTGAACCTGCGAACATTCCCCTTAAAGCCAATAAGCAAGAAAATACCTATATTTTGCGTGTCGGCGAAAGCACTTTATTTATTGGGTCAGCATCGATGGGTAACCCACACTGCGTAATGGAAGTGGACGATGTTGATACTGCTAACGTAGCTGAAATTGGTCCGCTTGTTGAGAAACACGAGCGATTCCCTGAAGGTGTAAACGTAGGTTTTATGCAAATTATCAATGAGTCACACATTAAACTTCGCGTATTTGAGCGTGGCTCGGGTGAGACATTGGCATGTGGTAGCGGTGCTTGTGCCGCAGTTGCAATTGGCCAAATTCAGGGTAAATTAGGAAAAGACGTGCGGGTAGACTTACCCGGAGGCACTTTACGTATACGCTGGCCTGGCCCAGATAACGTGTTAAAAATGACAGGGCCTGCCGAACACGTATATGACGGACATATAAATCTATGAGCGAATTATCAGGGCAGTCTAACGCTACGCAATTGATTGAGCCATTTAACGACACGACGGAATTGTCGAGTGCTGATGTGCGCGCGTTCTTGTTACAAAACCCTGAGTTCTTTGCCGAGCACGCCGACCTTCTTGAAAAAATTAAGCTCCCCCACGAACACAAAGGCAGTGTATCGCTTGTAGAAATCCAGAGTGATCAGCTTAGAAAGAAGGTTCGCCAGCTAAATTTCAAACTTAATCAACTCGTTACCATTGCTAAGCAAAATGAGAAGATTTATCGCGTTTACACCGATTTAAACGTGCAGCTTTTACGCTGTGAAAGTGTTGCTGAAGTACAGTTCACGTTAGAAGATGTGCTGCAAGAGCGATTGCAGCTGTCGTCAGCGGTTATCAAGAGCTTTAAAGGCCCGCATGCTATTCCAGAGCTGCAGCGACGCTTGTTCACGGAAAAACGCTTTAAGAATACTAACTTCTTCTTTGGCCGTTTATCTCAGCACGAACGCCAGCTTCTTTTCGGCGAAAGCCCTGCAGAATCTGTAGCGCTAATGCTGCTTGGTGACAACCGTGAACTCGGGATTTTGGGCATTAGCAGCAGCGACGCCAGCCACTTCACGCCAGATATGGATACTCTCTTGCTTCAACAGCTTCAGCAAGTACTCAATATCATCTTGCCTGAAATGATGGGATATTAGGTGTAGTGTCTACGGACGCCTTGATAAGCGAACCCTGCCAGCAATGGCTAGATAAGTTTCTGCTTCACCTTCAAGTGGAGCGTGGGCTATCTCTTCACACCATCAAAAACTACCAGCGCCAGCTTACCGAAGTTGCAAAATTACTTGGCCTTTACGAGTGGTCAGGGCTTACGCCTAGCGATATAAAGCGGGTCATGGGCGATGCCAAAATGTCGGGACACAGTCCGCGCAGTATTGCATTACGGCTGTCTGCACTTAGAACTTTCTGCCAATACCTGATTGACCACCAGCAGCTGTTCAGTAACCCCGTTGAAGGTATTCAAGCCCCAAAACAAGGTAAGCCTTTGCCAAAACAGTTGAGCGTGGACGAAATGCAGCAGCTACTTAATGCCACACCTCAAAGCAGTGACGATGATGAAGGCATGCAGTTACGTGATATCGCCATGTTTGAGCTAATGTATGGCTGCGGTCTTCGATTAAGCGAACTGACTGGGCTTAACTTGGCAGACTGTTTAAAGGACGGCACAGTAAAAGTCATGGGTAAAGGCAGTAAACAGCGAATACTGCCTTTAGGTCGGCACGCACAAAAAGCATTAAACGCATGGTTAAAAGTGCGTCCAGCCTATGCGTCACCGTATGAAAGTGCGGTATTTGTAAGTAAGCGCAAAACCCGCATATCTAACAGGCAGGTTGCGAATCGCCTCGATAAAATGGCAAAAGAACAGTCGCTTTCACAAAAAGTAAGCCCTCACAAACTGCGCCATTCCTTTGCTACGCACGTATTAGAGTCCAGTGGTGATTTACGTGCGGTTCAAGAATTGTTAGGCCATGCTAACTTGTCAACGACACAAGTTTATACTCACCTGGATTTTCAGCATCTCGCCAAAGTGTATGATGCAGCGCACCCTCGCGCACACAAAAAATAACCCCGACAAAAGGTTTTACCATGCAGTTTTTCAAGTCTATCAATAAAGTCGCGGCTATGACCTTCGACCTTGATGACACCCTATACAATAACGAGCCTATTATTCGACGGGCGGAACAAGCACTTCAGGCTCATATTGCAGAACATCATCGCGAGGCCGCTAAATTATCTGCACACGACTGGCTACAGCTTAAACGTGCCGCTATTGCCAAAGACACTCGCCTAGCATCTGACATGGGACAACTTCGTCGTGTTGTGCTTACTGCGGCCTTATCAGGTACGCCGGCAAACCAACTATCGCTAGCACCCGCTGCAGACTTGGCATTACGCTCTGCTGTGGACGATTGTTTCAACTGCTTCTATGACGCCAGAAGTGACTTTACGCTAGCCGACAATGTACACAACACCCTTGATAAGCTGAGCCAGCGTATACCACTTGTTGGTATTACAAATGGCAATGCAAATACGCAAAAAGTGGGGCTAGACAGCTATTTTCAAAACATTTTACACGCTAGTATAGAGCGCCCTATGAAGCCCGCCGATAGCATGTTTAATGAAGCGGCATTGCTTTTAAAGGTCGAGCCTGCGCACATACTACATGTTGGTGATAACATCATTAAAGATGTATTAGGTGCCGTAAACGCGGGCTATCAATCAGCGTGGTTTGCATGTAACCGCCCTATGGAATTAGCTCTGGAACCCGTATCGGTACTGCCCCATGTGCAACTTCATACGTTGGAAGAACTCACCCAATTTGTATAAGGTTTTCAACCTTTCCTGATATATCAAATGACGCTTCTGGCTGTCTAGGCAAGGTAGATTTTAACGCCTATAGGGCACAGCCGTAAGGTATATGGATTTCAGCGCTCACTCGTTATACACTGAAAACTGATGTCGTAGTCTTTGTGTCCTTATGGAAAAACCAACTGCCTCGAAGTCAAGGTCGCAACAGGCGTCCACGGTAGATAAGTCAATCTCGAACGCAAACGAACGCGCCGAGATTAGTCGCTCATTTTTGCCATTTAAACCACTATCGGGCCTACTATGTGATGTCTTTATCATCCTTTCGTGGCTTGCCGTGTGGCAAATTGGACGCATTGTCGAATATACCGAACACGTCAGTGTTTGGTTTCCGGCTTCTGGCTACACGTTGGCGTGCTGCTTGGTACTTGGCTGGCGTGCAGTATTTCCCATAATTGTCGCCGCTGTATTGATTACAGTATGGAATGGCCAACATTACTCTCTACCGCTCACTATTAGTGAACTCATCTGGGGTGGGCTATTATTTAGCACTGCTCATCTATTGCCATACTACGTGGGGGCTAGTGCACTAGGCCACTTATTGAGAAAACCCGACGTTACTACGCCTCAATTTATTGTGTCGTTCTTGATCATAGGCTGCCTCACATCACTAGTCGCAACGCAGCTCGTCATTGGCTCTCTTGTTCTAACCAATCAAATGCCAGCAGCGGATGTAAAACAGGCCATGCTACCGTTTTGGATAGGAGATATGGCGGGAGTCGTGGTACTTGCGCCCCTTTTCGCGGGCTTTTTAGTGAAGATATGTGCCACTTCTAAAATAAATCTTCTGGCGTTCTCTAACTACTCTACGTCCAACTTACGTGGCTACTTTAAAAAAGTGGCGATTAATTTAGCTCTTATTGTTTTCGTTATGTTGCTGGCAAAACTTACCCAGTCTCGTGATAGTGCATTTGCCATCTTCTTTCTTGCTATTACCCATATGTGGATAGCGTGCACTGAAAGTACGAAACGCAATATTATTAGCCTTGCTATAAGCAGCGTATGCATTGTGTTGCTGGTGCATCTTTTTGCATTAATGGAGTACGCTAAAGTGTACCAGTTTGCACTCAACGTCATCGCTGCCAATGCCTTGTTTGGCATAGCCATTCCTCAGCTACAAGCAGACAACGCTTTGTTAAAAGACCGCGTTTTTGTAGATAACCTTACCCGAGCCTATACACGAGAGTATCTCGCGCAGCGTAGCGCCCTAGAGATGGCGCAAAGTCGTGAATCTGGCAGCCCCCTTTATTTCGCTATCTTCGATTTAGACAAATTTAAACGTATAAACGATGAGTTAGGGCATGTTGACGGTGACAATGCTTTGCGGCAGTTAAGCCAAGTTACAAAGGGTGTTGTGCGTAAAGCCGATGTTTTTGCCCGTTTCGGAGGCGACGAATTTGTACTGCTATTACCCAATATCAGCGAAAGCAACGCGCTTCATCTAGTGGAAAGGGTGCGTGAAGGTATAAACGCGATCACCATATCTGGAGTGTCGTTATCGTCTAGCTTTGGTGTCACTCTCATGCAGCAAAACGATACACTTGAGACGCTTATCCAACGCGCCGACCGCGCGCTTTACACCTCAAAAGAAAAAGGCGGTAACACAATAACCCTTAAATAATGGGGTCAGAGTACATTTAATCGCTATTGAATAACGGGGTCAGAGTACATTTATCGCTATTGCTAACAAAGCTTGAAGCGGAAATGTACTCTGACCCCAGATTTAAGGCAGAAATGTACTCTGACCCCAATTTTATACGTGGGAGTTGTCTTCTAGTACGTTTTGGCGCATGGATTCACATGGGCTTTGACAAACCGGTCTCCCAACCACTTTAGCTGGAACACCCACCACTGTGACATGAGCCGGTACGCTATTAAGTACAACGCTACCTGCGCCTACTTTTGAGCCTTCACCTATCTCTATATTTCCAAGGATCTTGGCACCAGCACCGATTAACACGCCTTGGCGAATTTTAGGGTGACGGTCGCCCGACTCGTTACCGGTACCACCTAACGTAACACTCTGCAAAATAGACACGTTGTCTTCAACAACAGCGGTTTCACCCACAACAATACCGGTCGCATGGTCAAACATGACGCCTTTGCCAATGCGCGCAGCAGGATGAATATCTACACCAAAGCTTGCCGAGTTACGGCTTTGCAAGAATAAAGCAAGCTGATGACGCCCATGAACCCATAGGTAATGGGCCATACGGTGCACTTGCACAGCATGAAAACCTTTAAAGTGGAGTAAAGGAGTAAGGTAATCATTAACCGCCGCATCTCGCGATTTTATCGCTAAAATATCGGCAATGGCCGCTTCACTGATGCCTGGCTCAAGTAAATAAGCTTCATCAAACACTTCGCGAATAGCGAGCGCAGGCATAACGTCGTCTGCCATTTTGTTGGAAAGAATAAAACTTAGCGATGATTCAAAATTGTGGTGTGCAAGAACACTGGCATGCACATAGCTAGACAACAAAGGCTCGTTTTCAGCAACAACTTGCGCTTCTTGTTTTAGCGTCGACCAAAAATCGATGGGCGTAGATAGTGCGGTCATGAGCATGTCCCGTTATATAAAAATGCTGTGTACTGTTAGAAAACTGAGTAAGCGGACTAACCAGTTGCTTGGCAAGCACTGCAATGCTAACCAAAAAATCTGGTAGAAAGTGTACCTGAGTTCGACGTGATGCAATACCGATGAAATACCGACCAAGCGCATAATTCGATCAATTTATCGAATTAATTCGTTATAGCTAATAACCGTATATTACATGTGTATACGTTTGATTCTTCCTACCGTCGCGTTAAGTGCTTTCGCCGCTACTAGTAGACCGAAGAAACCGCTCGTTTCTTTCAGTAAGAAATACTTAAAACCTAGTATCTAGACGCAGGTTAAAAAGTACGAAGGTTTGTATTCAACGGGAAAACTGGACTGTATAAATTAACAGTCAGGTGGCATAATAGCGCGCTGCTGAATGTATAACACTATCAACTAACAGGTACCACACTATGGATGTATCTCGACTGCTAGACGAGCTAAACGACAAACAGCGTGAAGCAGTAGCAGCCCCACTATCTAACGCCCTAGTTTTGGCTGGCGCGGGCAGTGGTAAAACCCGCGTATTAGTGCATCGCATCGCGTGGTTAATGGAAGTCGAAAACATCGCCCCTTTTTCTATTCTGGCTGTAACCTTTACCAATAAAGCGGCCAAAGAAATGCGCGGTCGTATAGAGTCATTGATGGGTCGCAGCTTGCACAATATGTGGATTGGTACCTTCCACGGGCTCGCACATCGTCTGTTACGTGCACACCACGCAGAAGCAAATTTGCCTGAGAATTTTCAGATAATCGATTCGGACGATCAGTACCGACTCATTCGCCGCATTCTTAAGGCCATGAACCTGGACGAAAAGCATTGGGCGCCTCGTCAAATACAGTGGTACATAAATGGCAATAAGGACGAAGGCTTGCGTCCTCAGCATATTGAAACCCACGGCGATCATATTCAAAAAACCATGCGCGAAGTCTATGCTGCTTATCAAGACGCGTGTGACCGTTCAGGTCTGGTGGATTTTGCTGAGCTGTTGCTACGCGCCCATGAATTATGGGCTAAAAACCCAGAAGTATTAGCGCATTATCAACGTCGTTTCCGTGCAGTATTGGTTGACGAATTCCAAGATACCAACAATATCCAATATGCCTGGCTTCGTATGCTGTGCAGTGGCGGCAATAACAATATTATGATTGTTGGTGATGACGACCAATCTATTTACGGCTGGCGTGGCGCTAATGTAGATAATATTCAGCACTTCCTGAAAGACTTCAACGAGCCTACCACTATTCGCCTTGAGCAGAATTACCGTTCTACCGGAAACATTCTTAAGGCAGCGAATACGGTTATCGACAACAATACTGGCCGTTTAGGGAAAGAGCTTTGGACGGAAGACGCACAAGGCGAGCTGATTTCTGTCTATGCGGGTTTTAACGAGCTAGATGAAGCGCGCTTTATTGTTTCGAAAATCAAAGATTGGCTTAATCAGGGCAACGCCCTTAGCGATACCGCCATTCTTTACCGAAACAACGCGCAGTCACGTGTGCTGGAAGAAGCTTTACTACACGAAGGGTTAGCCTATCGCATTTACGGTGGTCTGCGCTTCTTCGAACGCCAAGAAATTAAAGACGCCCTTGGCTATATGCGCATGGTAAGCCACCCGCACGATGACGCGGCTTTTGAACGCGTAGTAAACACCCCAAGTCGCGGCATTGGTGAAAAAACCCTTTCGCAAGTGCGCGACACCGCGCGAATGCACAACTGTTCAATGTGGCAGGCTTGCCAGCTGCTTATTAACGAGGGAGGCTTTAAGGGCCGAGCCTTAAACGCCATGCAAAGTTTTGTGTTGCTTATTACAGAGCTAGAACAAGCCACACTAGATGAGCCTCTTGACCAACAAGCCGACAAAGCTATTCGCCAATCTGGTCTGTACGCCATGTACCAAGCAGAGCGTGGTGAAAAAGCGCAAGCGCGACTAGAAAACTTAGAAGAACTGGTTACTGCATGTAAAACCTTTATCGTACCTGAAGAAGCTGAAGAGATGTCGCCTTTAGCAGCATTTCTAGCTCATGCTTCATTGGAAGCAGGTGAAACTCAAGCAGATAAAGATCAAGACGCGGTACAGATGATGACTATTCACACCGCTAAAGGCCTCGAATTTCCGTTGGTATTCTTAGCCGGCGTGGAAGAAGGGATGTTCCCAAGCCAAATGACCAACGACGAACCGGGTCGAATGGAAGAAGAACGAAGACTTTGCTATGTTGGAATGACAAGAGCTATGCAAAAGTTGTATATCACTTATGCAGAAAGTCGTCGATTATATGGACAAGATAAGTATCATACTGCTTCACGATTTATTCGTGAAATGCCAGCAGACTGCGTGGAAGAAGTAAGGCTAAAATCCACAATATCGCGTCCGGTACACAATCGCTTTAGTCAGGCGACATCGCATGCGAGCTTTGAAGAGACCGGCTTTAGTTTGGGTGAACGGGTTGTACACCGTAAATTCGGTGAAGGTATTGTACTTAACTACGAAGGTAGTGGTGAGCATGGCCGAGTTCAAGTAAACTTCGACGAATTTGGCAGCAAATGGCTAGTACTTGCTTACGCAAAGCTGGAGAAAGCGTAACATAATTAATTGGCAAGGTAGCCGAAACCTAAGTTGAAATGTATGCAGCAACATGTGCTGATCATCGGAAATGGTGAAGGCAACCTTGAACTCATAGCGAAATTAGTGCGCCGTGCGGGTCTTACTCCCGTGGGTGCGACGTCGCTTACCGAAGGCAAAGCACGATTCTCGCAAAACATGCCGGAAACCTTTTTATGTGCCATCGTAGCCTACTCGTTGCCCGATGCGCCAAAGGGCGAAGCCATTGATTTTACTGTTGAGTCTTTCATACCCACCATCGCAACTACGGAAAGTTTAGACAGCGCTATTCGCGATAAAGTCCTTGAACGGGATGTTGTCGATTACATCCCCAAAGAAAATTCACAAAATTACGACTACTTAAATCGCCTTATTAGCCGGTTGGAGAAGAACAAGTCCACAGGGGTCGTGGTGGTAAGTACTAACCGGGTTTTGCGCTCAAAAACGGTTTCATTACTTCAGCGTCATAACTTTATTGCATTTGAATGCTTAACGGCTACAGACGCAATGCAATGCTTGTCTGAACATAAAAACGTACGTCTTGTTATCACCGACAACACCTTGCCTGATATGACAGGCACGCATTTTGTTGCCAGTTTAAGGAAAGCTTTCTCTAAAGAGCAACTTGCCATAATGGGGGTAGCCGGAGGCAAAGGCATGTTGATGTCTGCGCACTTCATTAAAAGTGGTGCAAATGACTTCTTACGCGTGCCCTACTGTCATGAAGAGTTTTTGTGTCGGGTAATGCAGAACGTCGAATATATTGAGAGCGTTGAAGAAATTCGCCGTGTGGCCAACACCGACTATTTAACAGGTTTGCCTAACAGGCGCCACTTCTTCTACATGGTTACTGTGCAACACCAAAACCTGTCTGAGGATCACGCCCTAGCCCTTATTGACCTCGATTTTTTCAAATCGATAAACGATACCCATGGCCATGACGCCGGTGACATTGTGCTAAAAGCCCTGGCGGCGCTTATTGAGTTTTATTTCCCAGATGAAATCATCTCCCGGTTTGGTGGTGAAGAGTTTTGTATTTATATGCCATCTACACCTTTAAAAAAGGCGTGTGAACGCTTAGAAGATTTCAGAAAAGTAGTGGAAGCGGAAGTTATTCAACTTCCCAAAACCGACATTAAAGTGACCTGTAGCATTGGAGTAAGCGGCGCCCATACCCAGCGCGTAGATAAGCTACTAAGCCTTGCAGATAAACAGCTTTACGCTGCAAAAAATTGCGGGCGCAATCAGGTCAAATGTGAACCGCCAGATGTACCTCAGCAAGAGCAAGCTTCACTGCTTTAGCTTTCCCATTTAACTAACCGTGCTTTCTGACCATTGCGTAACTCACCATTTTCCACGCACATTAGCTCTTTCATCATAGGCGCGCTGCTTTTGCATATAGGCGTTTTACGCCACCGCTTTGCGGATTGGTATTACGCAGGGCTGTGAGAACCAGCCCCTACTCTACTGCGAGCTTTTGCGCTTTACGCTGACTGCGATAATTGACTAGCGAATCAGCGCTGAACAAGATAAGCGCAAACCACACAAAGCCGAAGGTCACCAAACGGGACTCTTCAAGCGGTTCGCCGTATAGGTAAACCGCCAGTATGAACATGAGCGTTGGCCCAATGTACTGAAAGAAGCCTAGCGTTGAATACATAATGCGCCTTGCAGCAGCGGTAAAACAAAGTAGTGGCGCGGTAGTTACAATGCCAGCCGCCAAAATAAGGGTATTTAGCGTGGCGTCGTTATTAAATAAATTGCTGTATTCAGACCCGAAGAATATCCAGTAGATAATAGCCAATGGTGAAAGCATTAAGGTTTCAATGAAAAGGCCGGGTAGCGAGTCTACCGCCACCTGCTTGCGCAATAAGCCGTACACACTGAAACTTCCTGCAAGCACCAAGGCAATCCACGGCACATGGCCGTATGAGAAGATTAGAATAGCCACGCCAATAACAGCAAGTCCGACAGCAACGCGCTGTAAGTTGCGTAACCTTTCTCCTAAGAAAAGTCGCCCTAAAAACACGTTGATAAGGGGGTTGATGTAATAGCCTAGGCTTGCATCAAGGATATGGTCGTTATTAATTGCCCAAATAAACAATAGCCAGTTCGCCCCGAGTAGCAAACCAGCAACGAACAAAATCTGCATAACTCGCTTGTTGCGAAGAGCAGCGCCCACTTTTGGCCATTGCTTTAGCACTGCTATAAGCCCAACTAGAAGCACTACAGACCAAATAACCCTGTGCATAAGGATTTCGGCTGCCGGCAACACCATCAACTGTTTGAAATAAACAGGTGCAACACCCCACATACTATAGGCGGCAATAGCACAAATAACGCCGACTTGAGCGGCACTGGCTTGCTTAGACAAGACTAACTCCAACGAGATTCGGGGGATGAAGGCGCGTATTGTTTATCAGGTTCGGTGAATACACAACCCTTAACACTTTCCAATGCGGCAAAGGGCGCCTATCAAGCGGCATAACTAACGAAAAGCCCCACTAAATGTACTCACTCAGTGGGGCTTTGGCTGGGTCTGTCAGTTTAAAGCAACAAGCAATAAAAAGGTTATAGAAGAAACAGTGTGCCCAAACCTAAGAAGGCTACAAAGCCTACAATGTCAGTGACCGTTGTTAGAATTACCGAGCCCGACAAAGCAGGGTCTATTTTTAACTTGTCCAAGATTACAGGCACGAATACGCCAGCTACGGCTGCGGCTACAATGTTGAACAATATAGCAAGACAGATAACCAAACCTAACATGGCGTCGGTAAACCAGAAATAAGCAACCACGCCTATCACTAAAGCCCAAATAACGCCGTTAACACCGCCTACTTTAAGCTCTTTCACCATAAGCGCCCGTACGTTAGCAGGTGTGACCTGCCCCAGCGCCAAGCCTCGGACAATCAGGGTTAACGTTTGACTACCTGCAATCCCTCCCATACTGGCCACCACTGGCATGAGCACGGCTAGCGCAACCACTTGTTGAAGGGTGCCTTCGAACAATCCAATAAACCATGAGGCTAAAAATGCGGTGAGAAGGTTAATTCCAAGCCAAAGTGCACGATTTTTCGCACTTTTCGCTACAGGCGAGAACAAATCTTCGTCCTCATCCATACCCGCCGAAGCCATCACTTGGCGTTCGTAAAACTCATTAACCAACTCACTAGCCGAGGTCACGTCTAATCGTCCGAGAAGCTTGTTGTTTTCGTCAACTACTGGCAACGATGCCAGTCCTGAGCGCTGAACAAGAAGCGAGGCATTCATTGTGTCGTCAGCCCCTTGAATGGTCGTCACACTTTCTTCCGACAAATCGAATAGCGACACGTGATCTTGCGCATTGAAAAGGTGGCTAATTTTAACCAGAGCGGAAAATTGACCTGAGCGATTCACCAAAAAAATGCTATCACAGTGCTGAGGAATGTCGCGTCTTAGCAAGCGCAATCCTTCTCGCACTTTCGCGTTCGACGGCAGCACTAACTGCTCGTGGTTAACCCAGTGACCGATTTGGTTATCGGGAAATTGTGTGGCTTCTCTAAAGTACTTTCGCTCTTTGGAATCAAGTGATTCATAGGCCATATCGACTAGGCGTTTTGGCAATGAATCAAGTAGCTCTAGTAAATCCTCTGCATCAATATCAGCAAAAATAGACGTCCATTCGTCGTGAGGCGTATTGTCGATAAGAATTTCACGGGGGTCGCTACGCATCTCAACCAATACGTCGAGCTTACGGTCGCGAGGAATGCCTTCCCACACCGCCAAACGTTTTTCTACGGGCAGCGATTCTAACAGTGATGCGATGTACACCTCGTCTTGCCCCGCAAGAGTGGCTAACAAGGTCGCCGGATCATCACCCATGCTTTCGGTAACAATCTCTTCAATTAAATCTGGTAATGGCTCTGCCATGCTACACCTCCCGTTAATACCGCTCACTTCCTTTGCACAGCTTGAAAACAGGCGTGATGGGATGGCGCAAACCAATTGGCGTGGCTGCTACCCCAGCATGTATGTACCTGTTCCAAAGGCAATATGGTCGCCTTTTTCGTTGTGCAATTCCATTCTGCAAACCACTAATTTACTGCCCTTGCGTATAATCATCGCTGTTGCAATAAAACGCTCACCTCTTCCCGGCCTTAGGTAGTCAACGCGCATGTCGACTGTACCCATAGTGGGTAATCTAACCTGAAGATCCTCAAGGTGCTCATGTGCGGTTTGTTTGATGGTTTCTACAATTGAAACTAACCCCCCAATGGTGTCTAGCATAGTCGCTGTTACACCGCCGTGTAGGATTTTTTGCATTGGGTTGCCGGTAAGCGCTGGTTGCCAATCAAGATGTAGGGAAACCTGAGTCTCCAGTCCCTCTCCCTCAGTAACAAATTCCAAGCCCAGCAACTGGTTAAAAGGCATAGTATCACGAAAAAGCCCAATTACATGTTTAATCATTAGTTGATGGTTTAGCGTTTCACTGCCGTTCGCTTGACGTTTATTGGTCGTATTTTTATCCACTCGCTTTCCTTAGTGAAATGACGTTTGAAGTGCTTCTGAATAGGAACATTACTACTGAACGTGAGTTTGACGGAAATTCATCCAACCAATGATATTAAATCAAAATAAATTATGAGGGCGACTGCCCCTCTTATAAGGGCGGTTGCTGAATTTTAGTCTAGTTTTTTAAATTGCCCCGTGAAGACATCGGCAAAAACGCGTAAAATCCAGCGCCATGACAACTGCAATAGCTCCATCAGAATTAGCGCCAGAAACGCAACGTGTAAAAACACCAGAAACCGTCTTAAAAGATGTATTTGGTTACGATGCTTTTCGCGACGGTCAAGGCGAAGTCATTCACCAAGTATGTGAAGGTAAAGACGCACTTGTTTTGCTTCCAACAGGTGGAGGTAAGTCGCTGTGCTATCAAATTCCTGCGTTAGTGCGCCAGGGAACCGCTATTGTTGTGTCACCGCTAATATCGCTTATGCAGGACCAAGTTGAGCAGCTTAAAGCGCTGGGCGTAAACGCTGCCTATCTCAATTCAACGCTGGAAGCAGACGAACAAGCGCGTATAAATGACGCGCTGCAAGCAGGAAAGCTGGACTTGCTCTACGTGTCGCCTGAGCGTTTAATGCAGTATTATTTTCAGCAGTCGCTTGCACATGCCGACATTGCCCTATTTGCCATTGATGAAGCGCACTGCGTCTCCCACTGGGGGCATGACTTCAGGCAGGATTATCGCGCTCTGGGGCAAATAAAGTCTCGCTTTCCCTCTATTCCGGTTATTGGACTTACAGCTACTGCAGATTCAGCCACCCAAGCAGACATACTAACGCAGCTCAACCTTAACGACCCGCTGGTTTATAAAGGCAGCTTCGACAGACCCAATATTCGCTACCGCGTAATGAGCAAGTACAAAGCGTTTGACCAAGTTGTTGCTTACGTGAAGCAACAAGAAGGTAGCGGCATTATTTACTGTAACAGTCGCGCGAAAGTTGACGACCTGCACGCTAAATTATTCAGACAAGGTTTTCGCTGTGCGGCCTATCACGCAGGTATGGATAACGACGAGCGAGAGCTGGTACAACGCCAGTTCCTTAACGATAAAATTGATATTGTGGTGGCCACCGTTGCCTTTGGCATGGGTATCAACAAATCGAACGTGCGTTATGTGGTTCACCACGATGTTCCGCGCAGTGTCGAAAGCTATTATCAGGAGACCGGCCGAGCGGGGCGAGACGGTCTGGAATCTGAAGCTTTACTATTGTTCGACGAAAAAGACGCAGCCCGTGTAAAACAATGGATAGAGCAAGGTGAAATAGCCGAGCGAAACCAAATAGAGTTACAAAAATTTGCGGCTATGGAAGCCTTTTCAGAAGCGCAAACCTGCCGTAGACAAGTATTGTTAAACTACTTCTCTCAGTTTAGCGACAGCGCCTGTGGCAACTGTGATATCTGCTTAGACCCACCTAAGATGATAGACGGATTGGTGATTGCACAAAAAGTTCTGTCGTGTGTACTTCGGCTCTCACAGCAAGCCTCTAGCCAGTATGTCATTGATGTTTTGCGAGGCAAGCAGCTTAGGCGTCTTCAGGAAGCAGGCCACCACCAGCTTTCCACATACGGCATAGGTAAAGATAAGTCGGATAGCTACTGGCACAACATTATCAACCAGCTTGTTCATAAAGGCCTTATACGCGTTGATATTACTGCTCATGCCGCGTTGCGTTTAACCGAGGCCGCACGACCAGTACTCAAGGGCGAGGTCGCCGTTCAGCTTGCTGTTCCGCGACTTGAATTTAAGCCCGACAAGAAAAAAGCAAAACAAGCGCCGGCCAATTACGATAGAACGTTGTTCACCCGTCTTAAGCACTTACGCAAAGTGTTGGCCGAAGAAAATGAAGTGCCGCCGTATGTGGTATTTAGCGACGCCACCTTAGTGGATATGGCGTGTAAACTCCCCACTACGCGCAACACATTGCTTGGTGTAAGCGGCGTAGGCCAAACCAAACTCGAACGCTATGGCGAGGCCTTTATCCAGCTTATTGACGACTATATAAATCGCGATCATTAGTCGCTGTAGACCAACTGAGGTTTATACCCTGCTGGTCGAAGAATATGACATTAAGTAAACGTCCACGCTTTAAGATAATTACGCTAGGCGTAAGCGTATTCCCCACCTTTCTCGAGCGCAGCCTTGTAGGCCTCTCTGGCATGAATACGCTTAACGTAACCTTGAATGGCAGAAAATTCTCTTGCGCGTCCGCTCGCCACCAGCGACTCTAACGGAAATATCATTTGAACATCAGCACCACTAGGCGCGTCACCCGCAAACCAGGTATTTTTCGCTAAGTAGGATTCCACATAGCGTAAACTCTGCGCTAAATTAGGGCCATAATAAGCATTTAAAATACCGTCTATCAGCTTGTTAGTAATTGGTTTGATAAAGAAGGGCTTAGAACCTTTTTGGCGCGCTTTTTCCAGCACCAAGTTTGCCACCAATGGCGGCATCAACGAGCCTTCAGCGAAATGCAACCAGAACCAATACTGTTGAAGTGCCTCTGGGTCTTGGGGCACAGAGAACGCGTCTGTAGCGTGGTGTCGAACAAGGTATTCCACAATAGCGCCAGACTCGGCAATGGCACCGTGCGGCGTAGTAAGCACCGGAGAGCGTCCCAACGGATGAACAGCGCGCAGCGAATCTGGTGCTAGGTTAGTTTTACTATCTCGTTGGTAAAATTCTATTTTGTACTCTACGCCTAGCTCTTCTAAGAGCCACAAAATTCGCTGTGAGCGAGAGTTGTTTAAATGGTGAAGTGTTAGCATACCCCGTCCTTAATACGCTTGAATTAACGCTATTGTTTTTGTGTTGTACTATATACACTTTTTAAAGCGAGCGGGTTTACAAAACCAGTAAATTGATGAGTTCTATGCAGCCTTTTACAAAAAGTGATATTCAACAACACGCCGTGGTTAACGAACAAAGCGTAGAAATTCGCCTTGCCTTACCATCAACACCTCTTAAAACTCAGCAGTGGGTAGAGCAGTTTTGTGAATTGTTTCATTTTTCACTATCTGATACCGATTGGGGTGCTGATCGCTTTCAGGCGCTTGTTACCACCCAATCCAACGATACACATTTTCAATGCATGCTTTGTGTAGAGTGGCTGTGCGAAGCGATTTGGCTGGAGCCAATCGGCACTCAGCAATCGCCCGACGCGATTTATCGCTATCTGCAAAGTGCTTAGGTTTTCTCGCGCTTTTTCTTTCTGTTTGGCTTTTGGCGCAGACTAGTATTATTCTATTGAAAACACATAATTAGCGCTTCAAGGATCATGCTAGTGCCAATCACCCGGCTAACAAAGTACGTTTTAGCTTTGCTCATTAGTTGGCTAGTGTTGAGCACAAGCGCTCTCGCCACACCGCGCTTAAGCATCGATGAGTCTTTTGAAAAGGAAATCATCAATAACCATGCTCGGATATCACTGGCGCCAAACAGCGCAACGTATTTTGATATTCTTAGCGGGAGTTCGGGCAAGTCTTCCTCAGTAGCGCCCTCCTCCAACGAGCGAGTGTGGTATTCCACAGAGCTTGTCCATACAGGTTATAGCCCCGTTCCACTAGTATTGAACATCGATCGTTTGAACGTCGACGATCTACAAATCTACCTCTTAGACGGCAGCCAGCGAATTATTAAATCGTACCGCTATCAGGCAGGAAAGGGAGACTATTCGTTAAGGCAACCGCTTCCCAATATCAGGCTGTCCTTCACGCTACAGCCGTACCAAGACGCCAGGTTGCTCGTTGCTGTTAAAGACGAGGGGCTTAAGTACTTTCCTATTTCCCTTTGGGAGCGTGATCTTCTGGCTCAACACGATACCAATATGCTGACATTATTTGGTGCGGTATCGGGCGTAATGATGCTAATAGCCTTCTATTTTCTGTTTTCCTATTTCTATCAGCGCATACCCACCCGTTTTTGGCTAACCATGTCGTCACTGGTACTAATTGCGCTGCTGTTTATCACAGAGGGTGGCCTTGCACTTTGGCCAAGCCTCACCAACGCCAGCGAGCAGTTTTACGCCGTCAGTTTTGGCGTATTGTTGCTATGCATCGCTAAAGTGACGCATCACTTATTTGCTCGCGTACCGTTGGTTTTAAGGCTTCTTAATTATGCGGTACCTATTGCCGCCACCATTTACTGCTTTACCGTTAACGCCTATATGGTCACCATTACGCTGCTAGTCCTTACAGCGACAATGGGCCTGTATCACGTTACCTTAGCTCTTGTCTTTAAAGACAAAGGCAGTGGAGTAGTCAGCACAACTTACACCTTGGCTTGGCTATCCTTCTTCGCATTTTACGCATTAGTCACGCAAAACCTCTTTGGCGACCTCATTTATACTGTTGAAGTGGCTATGGGGATGCTGTTTTTCTTAACCTTGGGGTTCTTATGCTTCGGATTTGCAGTGATTACAAAGGAGCACGTGCTCAATCAGCATAAGCTTTCCACTCAGGCTGAAACTATTTCCAGCTTAAATCACTTTTATGACTTGTTTCGAAATTCAACGGAAGGCCACTACACCTCAACATGGGATGGTAAGCTTATTTCGGTAAACCCTGCCATGTGTAAGGTATTTGGGTACGAAGATGAAGAGGAGATGCTAACTGAGGGCGCAAATACGAAAGTGTTTTATGCATCTCCCCAAGACAGGCATGTGTTACTAGGCGAGATATCTCAGCAAGGGCATGTCACCAGAAAAGAAATTAGAGGAAAGCGACGAGACGGCACAGAGTTTTGGTTTTCGCTTTCATGTCAAATTCGAGAAAACGATGAGGGTAGCTACCTCTATGGCTCCATCATCGATATCACGGAGAAAAAGCAATCAGATTTAAGCCTTCAGTATTTAGCCACTCACGATTCACTCACAGGTGTTTATAACAGACGGCAGTTTGAATCTGTCTTTAAGGAAAAAGTGCATAACCACAGCGAGCTGCCTGTGTGTTTGCTGTTTTTAGATTTAGACCGATTTAAAGTCGTCAATGACACCTGCGGTCATAAAGCCGGGGATGTTTTAATAAAAGACGTGGCGCGCCTGATTGAAAACGCGTTACTTCCCAGCGCCCAGTTAGCTAGACTCGGGGGAGATGAATTTGGTGTTATTTATTCGAATTTAGATGCAGACGCGGTATACCTCAACGCGGTAAAAATCCTAAACGCAGTGCAAGCGTATCGGTTTATGTGGGACAACCGCATTTTTAATTTGGGCGTAAGTATCGGTATGGTCGTGTGTGATGATAGCGATATAAGCTCAGGCCAATATCTAAGTATGGCCGATGCCGCCTGTTACTTTGCCAAAGAGCAAGGCAGAAACCAGGTTCATAGATACAATAAAGATGACGAGAGCATGCAGCGTTACCAGCGTGAACTGGACTGGGTTTCCTCTATTAACAACGCACTTGAAGAAGGCCGTTTTGAACTTTTCTACCAATCACTTAGACCCTTGAGCAAGGCCAGCGATGGGCACTATTACGAAGTATTACTGCGACTTCGGGAAAAAGACGGCAAGCTCGTAGAGCCCGCTAATTTCTTACCCACCGCAGAACGATTTGAAATGAATGTCAATGTCGACAAATGGGTGGTTACTAACACGTTTAAATGGCTGTCTGAACACCCTGATCACCTCGCAGAGTTGAAGCGATGCAGCATTAATCTTAACTGCCACTCTCTGGCAGATAGAGATTTCACCTTGTTCATTCTAAATGCGTTCGAAACTTTTAATATTCCGTATAACAAAATCTGTTTTGAAGTTATCGAGTCGGTTGCGATTATAAAGATGGAGGATACCCTTGCCTTTATGCGCACCTTTAATCGCCTTGGGTGTTCATTTGCGTTAGATGACTTCGGCAGTGGCTTCTCTTCTTACAGTTACCTTAAAAGCTTGCCCGTGAGCCAGGTAAAGATTGACGGTATGTTTATCAAAGATATGTTGAACGACAGTGTAGATACGGCTATGGTCGCCTCAATTAATGATGTAGCGAAAGCCATGGGTATGCAGACCGTGGGCGAATTTGTTGAAAATGAAGGCACTATGGCGCAATTAGGCAAAATGGGCGTTGATTTTGCCCAAGGGTTCGGTGTTGCCAAGCCTGCCCCTCTACATGAGTTTACACCGCTTTAATAACTGCACTTAATGCACGTCTTACGAAAAAAGTGATAGCACAACCGTCAACTCGCGTATAATAAAGTGGTAGACTTGCAAAAAAAGAAGTCACCCCCACTTATTGCCTACTGTCCAAAGTGTAGAAGTAACATGAGTAGCAAACAGCCTAAATACGAATATGTCAGTTCCGCTAAATTACCCACTCGAATGGGCGATTTTAAGATCCACGGCTTTGTCGAAGCCAGCGGCCAAGAGCACGTTGCTCTCTCTTATGGAGAGTGGAAAGAAGACGACGTTGTTCCAATTCGTATACATTCAGAGTGCTTAACGGGCGATTCGTTATTTAGCACTCGTTGTGACTGTGGCTTTCAGCTAGAAAAAGCCATGCAAAACATCGTGGATAACGGTCACGGTGTGCTGCTTTATTTGCGTCAGGAAGGACGCGGTATCGGTCTTTTGAATAAAATTCGCGCCTATAACCTTCAAGATAGCGGCATGGATACAGTAGAAGCTAATGAACACCTTGGCTTTGATGCAGACCTTAGAAGTTACGATATCTGCAAACTGATGCTAGATACCCTTCATGTTAAGCACGTTGAGCTTATGACAAACAACCCGAAAAAGTTGGCGGCACTTAAAGCACTTGGCATCGATGTGGTTGCGAGAAAGCCAATTGACCACGGCATTACGAAAGACAACAAACACTACCTTAAAACGAAAACGGAAAAACTTGGTCACGCGTTCGATCCACACGTTTTCAAATAGTTACGAACCGTTCACCCATTTTTAAAGCGCCCACCACTGTTGTGGGCGTTTTCTATTCAGCTTAGGTTAATCATACGCAGTTTATAACATATATAGACTTACCACATTGCGCGCGAAAAGCAGCTGGTCACCAGCATAGCAATGTAAGGAGAATGTATGAAAAACATAACCTTATCTGTGATTATTGCACTTTCAAGTGCGTCGGCGTTGCCAGCGTTGGCTCAATCTAACGCTAGTCTTGCACCGGTTTCAGCGTCAACTCAGCAATATTCTGACGCAGAACTAGACAGTGTACTTGCGCCTATTGCACTTTACCCTGACACCCTTCTCACCCACATATTGATTGCTGCTACCTATCCATTAGATGTGGTAGCCGCGGATCGCTGGCGTCAAAGCAATCAGCATTTAACCCCTGAACAAGTGGAAAATGTTTTAGAGAGTGTTAGCTGGGACCCGAGCGTAAAAGCGCTCGCTCCATTTACAGATCTACTGAATACAATGGCAAATGGTCTTGAATGGTTACAGCAGCTTGGTGATAGTGTCTTGATTGATCAAAGTCGCGTGCTAGACCGAGTTCAAGTGCTTCGCCAGCACGCGCTAAACACCGGTAACTTGGTGACCAATGACTATATTGAAGTTGAAAGAGAACGCGAATCTACTCGTGAAATAATTTACATTGAGCCGCGTCAGCGGGAAGTGGTCTACGTACCCTACTACGACCCATTGGTTGTATACGGCCATTGGTGGCATGCTACTACCCCAGTGCACTGGCGTCATCACGTTAGCTACCATCACCATAGCAATGTTTATTGGTCTCCTAGTATTCATCTTTCTACGTTCTTTTTCTTTGGTAGCGTGCACTGGCATAATCGTCATGTAGTGATTCACCGCGAACCTGTTCGCCGGTATTATCACGGTAGTCCTAGAAAAAGAGTAATAAGTCGAGACTACTACCGCTGGGAGCACAACACTGTACATCGTCGTGCACGTTACTCGAACCGCGTCGTCCATAGTGCGCCCACACGCTATGAACATGGCAGTGTAACGCGGGCAAAGCACTTGTCAGATAGGCGGCTTACACCGACGAACTCACCGGCCCGTCACGACGGTGAACGCGCTGTAAAAACAATGGTGCGAAGAGGGGAAGCGAATCCCGTGAAACGTACGATTGAGCCTAAGCAAGTAACACCGCTCAGAGAAAATCGTTTACCTAACAGACAAGATACTGTTAAACGTAAGCAATCGATTGAACACGCGTTAAAACGCAATCAAGCGGTAGCCAAAAATGAAAGGCCAACAAGAGACAACACTTTACAGCAATTAAAGCGAGATAAGCCTGCTCGATTAACATCACCCGCAGAATCAAAACGGTTCGCTAACCGGGGAGAGACGCCACTGCGTTCAAGCAAGCAAATTGATTCGAGGGAGCGCCTTGAAAAAACCAGTCCGCAAGACCGACAGTTCGCTCGCGAAAGCAGTAAACCTGAACGCGCTGAGCGAGGTAGTTTCCGAACTGAAAACCGTGTTCAAGCACGAAGTGCTGAAGTAAACAAACGCAGTGAGATGAGATCTGCCCGTAGCGAGAAGACCCAAAGGCAGGTGTCCCGCGTAGAAAGGAGTATTTCGAAAGGTACGAGCTATAAGCACTAGTTTGCTAAATATTACTTCTATCGTGGGGGCTTTTTCAAAGTTGCATCGAGAATTTATGGCGTCAGACACTGAGCATCATTTTCAGTGACAAAGAGTTAGCAACGCTTTAGCTTAAAAGGGCTGGCAAAAACTTATTTTTCCAGCCTTTTTTGTGCTCAAATGCCAGACTGATGAACGTTTACTAAAGCTTCAACAAAGCGAAGCGGAGATTGCTCGTCTAGGTTGAAATACAGTGAGGGCTCAATAAGTTCTAGTTCCATTATTGCCCACTGGTTATCTTGCCTAACTAAATCAACCCGCGCATAGAGCGCGTTGCAAGGCATTGCTGACAATGCTTTTTGGGCAATATCTAATTGTTCGTGATCTGCTGAAATCAGATGCAAGCTTCCCCCGTGCTCTTCTTGTACACGAAAATCGCCTTGTTGCGGCACCTTCTTTATCGCATGACTGTATTTCCCATCAAAATAAAACAGGGAGTACTCCCCCTCGTCAACCACACTCTTTAAAAATGGCTGAACCATGAAATCGCGCTGGTTGAATGTATCAGAGAGAACCTGCTGCTGTTCGTGCCAGTCAGCTTGTGAGAGCTTAAATGTGTCATCTGCATTTGCACTAAGTGTGGGTTTAACCACTAGGGTATCGCACTTAAAACTAGAAAAAGCGTCATTTATAACACTGTTATCATACGCACTCTCCCATTGTGTTTTTACGATGGGAACACCTTTGTCTTGCAAGTCCTTAAGGTAGTGTTTTTCAATATTCCAACGAATAAGAGACAACGGGTTTAGCAAAGTGGCTGTTGACGCTTCAATCTCTTCCAAACAAGCCAGAAAAGCCTCGGCGTGCTGCTGATAATCCCACGTACTGCGAACAATCACATAGTCAAATCTATCCCAATTTTCCGACTTCTTATGCCACGATATAGTTTCAACTGACCAATCGCGGTCGTTAAAGTAAGGAATCAAAAGTTCATCGTACACAAAGAAATCTTCGAGGTTATCGGTAGAAAGAAAAGCGATGGAAGGCATGATGAGGTCCTTAAACTCATTCGGGCAACAGCGCATTAAACTTTTTTAATAAGAGGGCTTCTATACAAAAGTTAAATGGCTTAAAAACCGTGGCTTACGTAAACTAAAGCGAAATTAGCACAGCCCAAATTTTTAACCTACACTTAATCCAAAATACTTGTCGGAGATTGGCATGCAGTACCCTTGGCTCCTAGAAGGTCACAAGATTTTTCGCGTTGTAATTGTTGTCCAACTGCTGGTTGCGGTTGCTATTGGGCTGTATACAGGCGAACTTCTTCCTGCATTTGTCTTTGGTATTCCCATTGCAATTGTACCGTTAGTACTTAGCATTCAAAATCCCTACTCGGCAATTAGTCGTCACGCGATGGCAATTGGCGCACAACTGCTTACTGCCCTTCACATTCACCAGTCGTTCGGCTTAATAGAAATACACTTTGAAATATTTGTACTCCTAGCTTTCCTTTCGTATTTCAGAGACTGGAAAGTGGTTGCTACAGGTACAGCAGTTGTTGCCGTTCATCATATCTCGTTTTTCTTTTTACAAGCGGGCGGCGCACCCTTATTCATTTTTGAAGAAGGTCACGTTACCTTCCCCATATTGTTAATGCATGCGGTCTTCGCGCTCTCAGAAGGAGGCGTATTGATGTATATGGCTAAACAAAGTCACCAAGAAGGTGCAGGCGCAGCTGAGTTGCGCTTAGCCATCGACACCATGCAAAAAGCCGATGGCAAATTAGATTTGGCCGTGAAGCTTAACCGCGATAACAAAATCGTTAAGCCGTTTGCCGAGCTTATTGACCAAGTGAAATCGTTAATAGAGCTTGCCTCTAACCTAACGGACGAAGTCGTTCGCGGTTGCGGTAAGATGGAATTAGCGGCAAATAATATGTTTGAAATTAGCAAAAACACCGACCAAGAAATTGCTATGGTATCGGCATCGTCAGAAGAAATAGCGCAAACTATGCAGTTGTCGACAGAGCAAACAACCCTTGCCAGCGATAAAGCCACCGCAGCGCAAAGTTCATCCCAAACCACACGAGACTCAATTTCTAATACAAGCCGCACTATTGATTCGCTGCGCAATACGCTAAATGCCGCGGCCAAAACCAATTCAGCTCTAAATGAGCAGTGCTCACATATTTCCGATGCCATGCGCTCGATTACAGCAGTAGCGGAACAGACTAACTTGCTCGCTTTGAACGCTGCTATTGAGTCCGCCCGGGCTGGTGAACACGGTCGTGGTTTCGCTGTGGTCGCAGACGAAGTACGCACGCTGGCTATTCGTTCGAAAGAAAGTGCTGATCAAATCACAAGCATTACTGAACAACTTGTTGCTCAAACCGCCAGCTCAGTTGAGCAAATGCAAACCTGTATTCAATTGGTCGACGAAGCCGTTATCTCCAGTAATAACGCAACCTCAGCCATGACAGAGATCATGACGCAAATTCGTGAAGCGAGTGAAAGCATGACCGAAATCGCAACATCAGCGGTTGAACAGGAAACGGCATCATCTTCAATTGCGCAAAGTACGGCGCGTTTAAGCGAGTTTACTTCAGAAGAGCTAGCTACTGCTCAATCGCTTGCGGGTGAGGTTGAAGTGTTATCACAAATATCTCAGCGCATGCGCAGCGCCATTGAACGCTTTGAGCTTTAACTGTCTCTATCGCGCACGAATGTAGGCCTTTGCCTAATGCAAAAAAAGACAAGCTGGCTACTACTTATGCTTTGGGCGGTAAGTTTACTCACCGCCCTGTTAGTATACGGACAACGTCAGCTCTCTCCTTTCGACCCTAATGGCGAATTGCTGCATCGCACCACAGCACCAGACTTCGATGCCTCGCTTGTAGCGCTGTTAAAAGAACAGGGCATCGGCGCAGGTTCTATAATTCATGTGGGTACGCGTTCCCGCTGCTATTGTGAAACGCTTACTACTCCTCACCAAACTCAACTGCTTGCGAAATTAGGTGACGACTTTCATCAAGTCAGACTTAATGTAGAAGACGTACCGAAGCTAGAAGCTATGCTCGACGCCGTCCCGGCATTAATTGTGTTAGATGGGCAAGCGCAACTTCGCTATTTAGGCCCTTACGCTACGGGCTATGGCTGCTTTACTGGCAACAACCTTGTCGACCAGGTTGTGGGTTATACCTCACATCTGCCTTACCGTGGTGCGGTGATCAATACCGACGCAGTAGGCTGCTTCTGCTAAACCGCTGGCACGAATTCTGTAATCTTTCTCTGTAATACGTAATATCGCTTAAATGTGGGCAAAAAACGTGCATTTTTTGCTCATCTACGTTTGTTTCCTGAAAGGTTTACAAGGAGTCCACAATGTCAAAACGCGCCGTACTTTATCGCATGGTTACCTCGGAACACATTTGCCCTTTCGGTCTTAAATCAAAAGATTTACTCGAAAGAAAGGGCTACGACGTTGAAGACCATCACTTGTCCAGCAGAAGTGAAACCGACGCATTTAAAGAAAAACACAATGTAAAAACCACCCCGCAAACGTTTATCGATGATAAGCGTATTGGTGGCTATGACGACTTAAGAGATTACTTCAATTTAAAGCAAGAAAGTGAGTTTGGGTCGCGCTACACACCAATTATCGTCATTTTTTCGTTAGCCGCACTCATGGTATTGGCACTTATGCTCAAAGGGGGTTTACCGGCTGGTATCGAACCTTTTGTAATGAATTTTATCGGTGTCACCATGGTGATCCTCGCACTACAAAAACTACAGGACATTGTAGCGTTCTCAAATCAGTTCATTACTTATGATTTGCTGGCAATGAAGCACGTTAGATACGCCTATGTTTATCCTTTCGCAGAAGCCTTTGCAGGACTTGGTATGTTAGCTGGCCTACCAGCAATATTGGTATCGCCCGTCTCTATATTTATCGGTGCAATAGGAGCTGTGTCTGTTATTAAGGCGGTATATATCGATAAACGTGAACTTAAATGCGCATGTGTTGGCGGTAACTCAGATCTACCTCTTGGGTTTATATCGCTTACCGAAAACCTTGCCATGTTAGGTGCTGGTCTATATATGCTTACGAAATGGATAGCCTAAGCTAAACAAAGCTGAAGCGCCGATACTGAGACAATTTTATGACTTTGATTTTCTGATGCGATTACCGGCGCTGTAACTTACGTGCAATGCTGTCCTGTTGAGATTATTCAATAGGGCGGCTCATTCCCTTTAGGTGCGCCACCACGCTACGACCTAATGCACTTAAATCGTAGCCGCCTTCTAGCATACTCACTATTCTACCCTGACAGCATTCATCTGCCACAGCGCGAAGCTGTTGGCTTATCCAAAAATAATCGTCTTCCACCAAACGCAAATGGGCCATAGGGTCTTCGGCATGGGCATCAAAACCCGCAGAAATAAGAATCAGCTCCGGTTGAAAATTGCGTAATGCATCAAACCAGTGTTGTACTTTTTCTCGAAATACCTCACCCGTAGTCCCCGCTTCAAGCGGTACCGAAAGAATATTACTTGCAGATACCGGCGACCCGCTGTGAGGATAAAAGGGATGCTGAAAACTGCTGCACAGCATAATGCGCTGATCGCCAGCGACAATTTGCTCGGTACCGTTACCGTGGTGTACGTCAAAATCGATAATGGCAACACGTTTTAATTCATAGTTTTGAAGCGCATAGCGCGCGGCAATAACAACGTTATTAAAAATACAAAAGCCCATGGCGCTATCGTAGGTAGCGTGGTGCCCTGGTGGCCTGGTCGCACAGAATGCCTGCCTGTCGTTACCTTCCATGACCCAGTCCACGGCGTTACACCCCGCACCTGCCGATTCCAGCGCTGCATTTAAACTGTGGCGCATTAAACCAGTATCTTCGTCTAACCAGGCCACGTTATCCTTGTTTTCGGAATAGAGCGTTTTTTCGTGGTCGCTAGAAATGGACTGAGCCGCATGCTCAAACACACTTTTCACATAGTAAGGGTCATGGGCCAATTTGAGATAGGCTTCGGCAATAGGTGTAGCATCGGCATGCTCACATACCATATCGAGTCCGGAAGACAGTAATTGGTCGTCAATGGCGAACAAGCGATCCGGTGACTCGGGGTGATCTTTCCCAAGGTCGTGTTTAGTGCCGTGTTTGCCGCGAAAAATTTTAATTGTCATGCGAGTGATGCCAAATCTAGTACTAACTCTATGTCACTGGGGTCGCCAGTAAACTTCCGTTTAAATTGCGCTTGCTCGAAAATGGCAATCATCGGGCTATTATCGCCACGCACGTAGGCCATCATCTTCGCAATCCCCCTCTTCTTTGCCACGTTGATTAACTCGTTTAACAACCGACTTGCCATACCCTTTCCCTGCTGGGTTTCACGGGTAACAAACGCGGCCTCACAAGTATTGTCATTAGGGTTGTAGTAAAACCGCCCCACAGCGTGAATGGTAATTCGGGAGCCTTCTTGTCTTACAATACACAATGCCGCATCAGAGCTTTGGTCCACCGACACCAAATTACACGACTTTTCACGAGACATTTGCTTTGGATCGTAGTTATAACGCAGCCTCAGCGTTTCTTTAGTGTGGGAATAAAAGAATTCCTGCAAGCGCCGTTCATCGGCTGGGTTCAGCGGGCGCATATAAAAGGTTTCCCCTTGAATATTTAGCTTTTTGAGCTGAATTGCCCCCAGTTCAGGAATGTCGGTCGGGTACTTTTCCTGATAATGGGGCACCCAATAATGCTGTCTTACTTCTTCTAAGAGCGCTGCACGGAATTTCGGGTGTGCCACACGAATAAGCTCCAGTGCTCGCTCTCGAATACTCTTACCTTTAAGCGACGCTATGCCGTATTCGGTCACCACGTACTGCACGTTGCCTCGCGAAGTCACAACCCCCGCCCCTTCGCTTATGCGCGGTGTAATACGGGAAATGGTTTCATTTTTGGCAGTAGAAGGCAGCGCTATGATCGCTTTCCCACCTTTGCTGATAGACGCGCCCGTTACGAAATCAACTTGCCCGCCTATGCCACTGTAAAAATCATAGCCCAGTGAATCGGCCACCACCTGACCGGTTAAATCCACTTCAAGTGCACTGTTTATAGCGACCATATTGTCGTTCTTAGCAATATTGGTAGGCTTGTTTACATAACTACTCGGGTAAAACTCGATGTGAGGGTTACTATCAATTAAGTCGTAAAGCTTGCGGGTGCCAATAGCGAAGCTAGTAACAATTTTACCGGGGTGGAAAGTCTTCTTCTTGTTGGTGATAGCGCCAGACTCCAACAGTTCAATAATACTGTCGGTGAGCATTTCGCTGTGAATACCCAGGTCTTTGTGGTTACACAGATATTTAAGGGTGGCACTCGGTATTTTCCCAATACCAAATTGCAGCGTTGCGCCATCGTCCACCAGCATTGAAACATACTGACCAATTCGCTCCGCCACCGAATCGATAGGCGGCGGCGATACTTCAACAAGTGGCTCTTCGGCTTCGATGCAAGCCGTTATTTCACTAATATGGATGTACGAGTGACCGGCGGTTCTTGGCACCTGAGGGTTAATTTGAGCGATCACTTTTTTGCTTTGTCTAATTGCCGACATAGCAATATCTACAGCCGGGCCTAGCGAGCAGTAGCCGAATTCATCTGGAGGGCTTACATTAACCAGTGCGGCGTCAAGCGCCAGCGTACCGTCGCTAAATAAGCTTGATATTTCAGACAAGAAAACGGGGGTGTAATCAGCGCGACCTTCGTCTACTGCCTTACGCATGGCTTCACCGCCAATGAAGAAGGTGTTGGCTTTAAAAAGGTTTTTATACTCTTCCTTTACCCACCGAGTGTCGCCTAAGGCCAGCATATGAACCAGCTCGATGTCGCTAAACCCTTCGCTGTTATCAATAAGATGCTGCACTAATGCGTGCGGCACTGAGGCATTTCCGCCAACAAAGACACGGCAACCAGACTTTATCAGCGACGACCATTGTGGCGCTTGAGGTAAACTAAATGTCATTTCTATCTGCCCTGTTTTAAGCAATGTCTCATCATGCCATAAAAACAGGTGCTTTCCCGCATTTGCGTAAGCGTGAGCTATAAGCGATTGGTCGTAGGCTTATTGAACTAGCAAGCCCTACTATCGAAGATTTAGTATCGGAATTTTTCCAACCAATTTCTGAAAAACGGAGAAATAACAGACTTACTGTTTGCAAGGCGGTGGCCGTCATTAAGCAATAAGAGCTGAGCTTTTTGATGACGCGCGTACTTTAAGCTGTTTTCAATAGGCACGATATCGTCATTCCAGCCATGCACTAAACTCACATAGCCGTCGTAGGGGAAACGTTGAATCTTGTAGTTCGGCAGATATAACGCAGGGGCCATAAGAAATACGCCCCTGGCGGAGATATGGCTAGCCGCAGCGAGTGAAACATAGCCACCCATACTGGAGCCAACCAAAACAACATCATTGCACTTTTCAGCGACAAATTCTTTAAGGCGAGCTAGGCGTGCTTCTGGGCAGTCGAGATCTTGATAATCAATACTCTCGACGCCAAAGCCCATATCGCTCGCTACATTTGAAAGCGTTGTTATTTTACTGCCCCATGGACCGCTTTCTTTGCCGTGAGAAAAAACAACGGTAGTCATTACCTATATCCCTATACAAAAATGAAATGTTTTTTCACACTCTAGCGCACTTGCTTGTTACTTGTCTTCCCTGTGAAAGAGTTTTTCTACCATCACGTAGAACATAGGCACGAAGAAAATTGCCAAGAATGTAGCAGCAAACATGCCGCCCATAACTGCAATACCAATCGCATTTTGGCTTGCTGCACCAGCACCACTTGCCAGCGCTAGCGGGGTTACCCCCAGAATAAACGCCATTGATGTCATCAGTATTGGACGGAAACGCTGAGAAGCCGCATTCGATACTGCAGTCATTAAATCTTCGCCGTTTTCATATTGCTCTTTCGCAAATTCAACAATAAGAATGGCGTTTTTCGCCGCCAAGCCCACCGTTGTCAAAAACGCGACTTGTAAGTACACATCGTTCGGCAAGTTGAAGATAAATGCTGCTGTTACCGAGCCTAGTATGCCTAACGGCACGACTAACATTACAGCAAATGGCACAGACCAGCTTTCGTATAACGCTGCCAAACACAAGAAAACAATCAAAATTGAAAGGGTATAAAGCAAAGGAGCTTGAGAGCCAGCTTCCTGCTCTTCAAACGATAATCCAGCCCATTCAATTGCAAAACCAGGAGGCAATTGCTCTACCAGCTTTTGCATTTCAGCCATAGCTTCGCCTGACGATACGCCTTCCGCAGCGCTACCTTGAATGTTCACCGATGAAACACCGTTAAAGCGCTCTAGCTTGGGCGAACCATATACCCACTCCGTGGTAGAGAAGGTACTGAAGGCAACCATCTCACCATCGCTATTGCGCACGAACCACTTATCAAGGTCTTCTGGTGTCATGCGATGGGGTAAGTCGGCTTGCATATAAACCCGCTTAATGCGCCCCTTATCAATAAAGTCGTTAACATAACTTGAACCCCAGGCAATTTGCAGTGCACTGTTAATTTCACTTAAGTTCAAGCCAAGAGCTGACGCCTTTTCACTATCAATATTGATTTTAAATTGAGGAACATCGCTTAGTCCATTAGGGCGAACGCCCGCCAGTTTGGGGTTCTGTGCCGCCATGCCCAACAGCTGATTACGCGCGTTCATCAGCGCTTCGTGACCATTTCCACCACGGTCAACCAGCTGCATATCAAAACCCGTTGCATTACCTAGTTCCATGATAGGCGGAGGCACTATAGGAAAGGCTGAGGCATCTTGAATTTGGCTAAATGCTCCGAAAGCGCGGTTCATCACTGCAAACGCAGAGTTATTTTCATCCCTTACACTCCAGTCGTTGAAGTTTAAGAACGCCATACCCGCGTTTTGCGCCTGACCCGCAAAGCTAAAGCCCACAACCGCGAACATACCGTTAACCGCGTCTTGCTCTTGCTCAAGAATATAGTCTTCAACTTGCTTAATAGACTCAAGAGTCCGGCCAGCAGTTGCACCTGGTGGTGTGCTGACTAACACCATCATACGCCCTTGGTCTTCATCTGGAAGAAACGCGCCAGGAAGCTGGCTGAAAATAAATGCCATACCACCAACAAGCAAACCATAAACAACGAAATAACGCTTAAAGCGTTTCGCCATATGGGTTGTGGTTTTTTGGTAACGGTCACGTCCTCTATTAAACGTGCGGTTAAACCAGCCAAAAAAGCCTTTGTTTTTGTCGTGGTCTTCCGGATGCTTTTTCAATAACGTGGCGCATAAAGACGGAGAAAGAACGATAGCGACCAACACTGAGAATGCCATAGCCGATACGATAGTAACCGAGAACTGACGGTATATTGCTCCTGCTGAACCACTGAAAAACGCCATTGGGATAAATACCGTTGAAAGCACGGCGGCAATACCAACAAGCGCCCCTGTTATCTGGGTCATCGACTTTTTAGTGGCTTCGGCAGGTGAAAGGCCTTCCTCTTCCATAATACGTTCAACGTTCTCCACTACTACGATGGCGTCATCTACGAGTAGACCGATAGCAAGTACCATGGCAAACATGGTTAGCACATTGATACTAAACCCGAACGCCAGTAGTACAGCAAAGGTGCCGAGCAACACTACCGGTACCGCAATAGTAGGGATTAATGTTGCGCGCCAATTTTGAAGGAACAGCAGCATCACTAAGAATACCAGCACTACCGCTTCAATAAGCGTATGTACTACCGATTCAATAGAAAGCTCGATAAAAGGAGAACTATCAACCGGGTAAACCACTTTAACTGTATCTGGCAAGTTCGAGCGCAGTTCTTCAACTCGGGCTTTTACTGCCTTAATGGTGTCTAGTGCGTTTGCGCCAGAGGCAAGGCTTATTGCCATACCTGATGCAGGCTTGCGATCGTATCGAACAATAACGTCGTAGCTTTGTGCACCCAGTTCAACACGGGCAACGTCACGCACGCGAACCTGTGAACCATCGGTATTTACGCGAAGCACAATGTTTTCGAAATCTTCGACGGTCTGAAGGCGACTTTGCGCTTGAATAGTCGCGTTGATTTGCTGATTTTCTATTGCAGGCATACCACCTAACTGACCAGCCGACACATCGGTATTTTGTACCTGAACAGCGCCTTGAACGTCAGTTGGTGTAAGGTTGTAGCTGTACAGCTTATCTGGATCTAACCATATACGCATTGAACGCTGCGCGCCAAATACCCTTACATTACCCACACCGTTAACACGAGAAATCGGGTCGCGAAACTGAGAAACTAACAGGTCGCTTAAATCGTATTGCGTCATTGAGTCGTCTTCAGAATAGAAGCCAACTGCCAATGCAAACGCGCTGTTTGCCTTGGTTACTGTTACCCCTTGCTGTTGCACTTGAGTAGGCAACAGTGGCAGTGCACCCTGTACTTTATTCTGCGTTTGTACTTGCGCAATATCAGGGTCTGTACCCGGCTCGAAAGTCAGCGTGATAGACATACTGCTGTTCGAGCTACTTGCTGAAAAATAACGTAGGTTATCAATCCCCGTTAGGCTTTGTTCTATCACCTGAGTAACCGAGTTCTCTACAGTTTCTGCAGATGCACCTGGATACGTCGCTGAGATAGTCACCGAGGGCGGCGCAACCTTGGGATATTGTTCAATAGGGAGTGAGGTGATTGCCAACACCCCCGCCATCATTGTGATAATTGCCAGCACCCATGCAAACACGGGCCTGTCTATAAAGAAACGAGCCATATTAACTAAATCCCTTGTTTGCTATCGTGAGCCACGTGATGATGGTTGCCACTCTGACGGATTAACTTTCGCGCCTGGTTTAACTTTTTGATATCCAGTTACGATTACCTTTTCGCCTTCACTCACACCGCTTAACGCAACGTATTGGTCTCGATAAATCTTTCCAACTTCCAAAGTGCGGCCTTCAACTTCGTTATTTTGATTAACAACATAAACCGATAATGAACCGTCTGGTTGGCGAGTGGTTGCACGTTGAGGAACAAGCAGCGCGTTCTCGCGCCCAGTAATAACGTGGCCTTTAACAAACAAGCCTGGAAGCAATACGCCATCTGGGTTTGGCATTTCAGCGCGAAGCGTGACAGAGCCTGTAGTCTCATCAACGGTTACTTCTGAGAACTTAACGCTACCTGTTTGGTCGTAACGCTTGCCTGTTACTTCATCTACCGTTAATTCAACATCCATTGAGCCTTGGTTTCTCATTGACTGACGAAGCGTAATAATTGACGCTCCTGACTCCTGCATATCGATGAACACAGGGTCAAGCTGGGTAATGGTTGCAAGTTGCTGAGATTGGTTAGTGGTAACAAGCGTTCCTTCGGTCACAAAAGAACGACTTATGCGGCCGCTAATAGGCGCATACACTTTGGTGTAACCCATGTTAACTTTAGCCACATCTACGGCGGCTTCTGCCACACTAATCGCTGCTTGAGCTTGCTCTTTTTGGGCAATAACGTCGTCGTATTCTTGCTTACTTACCGCATTCTGAGCCACCAGATCGTCATAACGTCGAGCTTTTGCCTCTAGGGTTTTAAGGTTTGCCTGAACGCTTTTTAAATCAGCTTTTGCACTATTTAACTGAGCTAAGTAACGGGCTTCATCAATTTGATAAAGCTGCTGCCCTTTTTCTACATGTGCACCTTCTTCGAACAGGCGCTCTGTAATTACGCCATCTACTTGAGGACGCACCTGCGATTGACGTGACGGGCTTACGCGGCCCGGTAACACCATTTCATGTACTACAGGTTGCTTTTTCAGTGTAATTACCGACACTGATGGTGCAGGCATGCCTTGCTGAGCACCTTGATGCGCTTGCTCACCCTCATTTGAACACCCAATAACGCCTACAAGCGTTATTAATGCTGCAGTAACATACAAAATGCGACTCATAAATTTTCTATTTCCCAATAACTATTTTACAGAGCACGGCCTTTGCTCTGTATTTACAATATTAAAATTAAAGCGTATTGCTTCCAGTGCACCGAATTATCTCGCGCGTTTCTTCGGCTAAAACAGCGATAATTGGTCGTGAAGTGGCATAGTTAAGCGATCATTGATACGAGTCTACGCTCTTATAGGTCATATTGTGCGCATTAATGCGTGATAATAAAAGTCAATGAAGTTGAAATTACTGAAGTTGTCGGTCAAATGCCGGAGCTTATATACGTTATACGAATAAAGCGAAGCCACAGTGCGCCTAACGTTCTATTTAAACGAATAGAAACCGAGTAATAGCTGGTAAGCGTGAATGACCTCTTGGGCTTCTTTTTGCGTTCCACCTTTGTCAGGATGAACCACCTGAAGGGCTTTCTTGTAAACCCGTTTCAAAACTGAAAGCGATACATGTTCGTTCTGAGACAGTCCTAAGCGTATATGCGCTTGCTCAATATCGGCTTCATTAAAGACGGTAACCTTTCCACCGACCATGCGCTGCCAAAAAGCATTAAGTAGTGCATCCACACTCTTTCTATCCGCTTTTTCAAAGTTGCCCCAGTCAAGGTAGTACTCCGCTAAGGGGTCCGCCTCGGTTAACTCCCCGCCTTCATCTATACGTAGTTGTTGTGCGTCGTTTGCCTCGCACTGGTTAAGCTTGATATTGAGCGTATGAATATCTAGCACCCCTTCATTGCCCTGTATCCAATTCATTTTCAATTGATAAAGGGCGTGAAACAAAATGAAGTGGGTTTTAAATAGCATTAAAGGTTCCCGTAGCGCATCCTCGTCGAAGAAGTAATAAGGCGCCTTCTTCAATAGCTCAATAAGGGCGTACTCGCTGACTCCACTTTCAAAGAGTGATTTTTGGGTTGATAGAATATCAACAAGGAGTTCGGCTTGAAGCATATAAGCTTCGCTGGCATCAGACGGGTTGTGCAAAACGTAATTACCTTTGCTTTAATTGGGGTGATAACTATCAAATGTAGGGCCTGCTGGACTTTACTGTACAGTAAAGATCAACAGACCCAAGTGTACAAACATGTTTCGCATTACCCTAGTGCCTGCATTATTGCTGGAAATTAATCCAACGTGTTACGTTCACTGTTAAAGTAGATCAGTACAATTAAAATAATATCCTTGGAGTTTACTTGAAAGCACTCATTGCCCTAACCAGTATTGTTGGTTTCCTCATGGTGGTGTTATCCGGCCCCCTCTATCAATATACGGGCGTTAGCCTGGGTACCGCTATGATGTCGCTTCAATTTGGCGTGTATGTAGGTGGCACGGCGTTGATAATGATTATTTTGCAGGTGCTATTAAATCGCAAGAAGGTAAGCTGGGGCAGTACATTCATCTGTGCTGTTCTTGCCTTAGTGGCCGTCGGCATTCCCGTTAGCTTGATGAGCAAGGCAAGTACATTTCCTCCTATTCACGACATTACTACCGATGTAACTAACCCGCCTGAGTTTGTTGCTACTGCGCCACGTCGAGAAGGAGCGCCAAACTCCATTGTTTATGAAGGCGGCGAGGTAACTCGACAGCAATTAGAAGCTTACCCTGAAATCAAAACTTACCTGCTTCCTCAACCGATGAATGAAGTGTATATCGCCGCGGAAAAAGCGATTGAAGCATTGGAATGGGAGAGGGTTAGCCAGGGCGAACGTCTCAACACATTAGAAGCAACTGTTACCACTTCGTGGTTTGGTTTTAAAGATGATGTGGTGATTCGCTTAACGGCCAAAAGCGATGACACCTTGGTTGATGTTCGCAGCAAGTCTCGTGTGGGAACCACTGATTTAGGTAGAAATGCAGAACGTATCACCACCTTTGTTGCTGAACTCAAGAACCAACTTGGGTACCACTAACACCTAAGAAGGTTCGGTACGCGTATCACAGCCCGCTAGCAGTCTGTACAAGCGGGCTCCTTCGTCTTGTTGAGTGTTTTTTCAGTGTGCTAGCTTTAACACGACGACACCTGCAACAATGAGCGCTACACCAACATAGCGCGCCATTGATGATGGATCGCCGTAAAACATAACTCCCACTAGAAATGTCCCCGCCGCGCCAATTCCCGTCCACACAGCATATGCGGTTCCAATTGGAATTTGCTTTTGCGCCATCCAAAGACAAAATCCACTGGCAGCCATAAACCCAATGGCAAGCAGAATCCCCAATATGCGAGTTTCTGCCTCTTGTGACATTTTAAGTCCAACGGGCCAACCAATTTCTAAAAGCCCTGCAACAATTAAATATATCCAGCTCACTTTTGTGTCCTTTTCATCGCGCTTTCCAATAAATCTCACTGTTGTGTAGCCTACCTACTGATAAAGCGAATAGAACACAACGCGTCGCAATATTTCGCGACCTAGCGCTTTTATCTTACAAACTTGCTAACTGGATGCTCACCATACCTAGCACTGCAGCATTAAGGCGATTAAACCAACGCCAGAAATTAGGGCGCTGCATATGGTGTGCAAAGCGTGCCGTTAACGTACTAAGACCAACGAACCACGCCACTGATGCACCAATTGCTCCACCTACAAACCACCATTTGTTTTCTTGCCACTGACTAGCTAAATTCCCCATCAATAACAAGGTATCTAAATAAAAGTGAGGGTTGAGCCAAGTGACTGCAAGCGCGATAAGCAATGCTTTTTTAAACGATAATTGCTTCTTCGCCATCTCCAACACTAGAGAGTCGTTGGCCATAGACGATTTAATTTTGTTAAACGCAATCCACAGTAGAAATGCTACTCCCGCCCACTTGGTGATGGACACCAGCATAGGGTACTCCTGCAGCAGCAAGCCAAAGCCCATCGCGCCAAGACTTATCGAAATGGCATCACTTAATATAAAAAGCAATACAAATAATGTTGTCCACTGTCGTTTCATCGACTGCTCGATAAGAAAGCTGTTTTGTGCGCCTACGGCGATGATTAAAGTGCCGCCCATCACGAAACCACTTGTTGCTGCCGCCAACATGATAAATGCCTCTTGGTGTAATAAGTTAAAATGCAAAAGTCGTAACGGAATTTATTGTTATGACCTGAATAATTGGCTTGATTTTATACACCTTGAGCAACTAAATTAAATTAATGATATTTGTTTTGAATAAGCAAAATTAATACTTATAACCTTCTTTTCACAGGTGCTCAGCCATGTTGGATTACGACGCTCTTAGGTGTTTCCATGAGGTGCTTCGCTACGGCGGGTTCGAAAAAGGTGCGCAAGCGCTAAACCTCACTCAATCGGCCGTCTCACAGAAGATAAAGCGCTTAGAGCAGAGTGTGGGTGGTCCTGTGCTGGTGCGAACCAAACCCCTCCGGGCTACCCCACTGGGAAAAGAGCTACTTGCTCATATTCAGAAAGTAAGCGTTTTGGAAGAAGCGTTGAATATACAAAGTGGTTTAGAAGCACAGGCTGCCCCTATTAGTGTTGCTGTTAATAACGATGTACTTGCTACGTGGTTCTCGCAGGTCATGGCGGCCTTCAGTAGCGCGCGCGACAACCCAGTTCATATCGTCAACGCAGATCAAACTCAAACCCGGGATATATTGCAACAAGGTCGAGTAATGGCGTGTATCAGTCAAACAGGCACACCTGTAACTGGCGGACAGTCGATAAGGTTGGGCACTATGCGCTATCAACTCTACGCTTCACCACGCTTTATCGAGCGCTACCTGCACAAAGGAATATCGCCAGAACGAGTAATGAAAACCCCAGGCCTCCTGTACGATGAGTACGACGTAACTTTACTTTCTGATTATCAACGAGAGTGCTTGGATATCGCCCCTTCTTTTACCACTTGTCATTGGTTCCCGTCTTCTCATGGCTTTGTGAAAATGGCATTAGATGGTGTGGTGTGGGCGTTACTTCCCACCCTTCAGGTAGAGCAAGAGGTTAGCGCAGGTGAACTCGTTCCTTTATTTCCTCAAAAGGAGCTTGGTGTACCGCTATTTTGGCACTGGACAACGCTTGAATCAGCAGCCCTTGCCGACTTAACCAAAGCGGTAAAGAAAGTAGCGAAAGCACAATTAAAATAAACTCGGGCAGTATTAAGAAAGAGTGTGCGGTATTCAGACTGGGGTAATCAGGCGTAATTTATGGAGATGCGAATTGCGCTGTTTTGTGCCTTTCTTTTACGCTGTACATCTGAATATCTGCTTTATTTAATAAGGTAGTGAGGTCTTTGCAGCGCTCATTTGTAATGTAGGCACCTACGCTAGCTGTCACTGATATAACAACGTTATCTGTTCTAATATCCCTTTCCACCAAACTGGCGTCAATTCGCGCGGCTAATCGCTCAGACTGCCCTTCACTGTAGCAGTGGCTAAGCACTACAAACTCATCTCCTCCAAGGCGCCCTACTGCATCTTGATCGCGGCATCGACTTAGCAGAATCTTAGCAATCACTTGCAGTACCTTGTCGCCACAATGGTGTCCATACCGGTCGTTAATTCCTTTGAAGTTATCTACATCGATAAACAGTAGCGTTAAATAACCACCCTCTTTATTAAAGTTAGCCAGTAGGCTTTGTGCTATGCCCTCCCAGCCGCTGCGATTTAACACTTTACATAATGAGTCTGTAGACGCTCGCTTAAACGCGCTTAGCCTATCATCATCAAGCTTTTTAACTTTTCTTGATGTAGCAATAGCAAAAATAAAGGCTTCGATAGTGATACCTACAATAAGACCATAGCGGTACATAAACGCAGACACGTCAGAAAAGACCAAGCGAAAGAGCATAGAGAACACCATGATAGCGATGCCCATTAACACCAGGTTTGAACAGTGAACTTTGCGGTAAGCGGCGTAAATACAACTTGATAGCGTACAGGTCATAGTAATTAGCGTTATAACGCTGAGCATACTGTTAACCTTCATCGCGTCTGACGTCGATAAAATAATTTGCACAAAAGAGAGAGCCAATGCTGAACACGCCATTCCAAGGATGAATTTCCGTTGCCAGACTTTTAACAGCGCTTTGAAATCGAGTAGATGATCGAGGAACTTCACCGCAGCAAAAACGGTAATCCCGGCAAACATTAAATGTAGCTTGAAGTTAGAGAAAAAGGTGACGTGGGGGAAGGCAATGTTAAGTAGCCCCTCCTGAAGCAAGAAGAAAATCGCTGCGCTGAGCACATAGAAACTGTAGGAATAGAAACCGTAATTGCGCATGCTTGTACCTAGCATTCCTACGTACAGCGTTAATGCCAAACAAAAACCGATGAATAAACTTAAAGTGAAGGTATGTATGGATGCTAGCTTTTGAAAATCTTGTAGGGCAACGATATTTAACGTTATGGGACGCTCGACCTGAGAACGAATATCCAGGAAAAGTAGCTTATGCGTACTGTCTATGGCATACGACTCGAAAGCACCAGTAAGCTTGGGAACCTTACGCATTTCGCTATCATACAGCTGATTGTAAGACAGGTAACTTCTAGGAAAATAGAGAACATGAGGCGAACTTACGTTGCAGCTAAGTGAAACGCGCTGCTCTCCCTCCTTAAGCGCTACCACCATGGAAGTAGGCGCACTATTTTCTGCATTAATCAAACATGTGGCGCTAGCAAACGTAGTCAAGGTTAACAGGCTAAACCCATATAATAAGCGAAGAATAATATGCGACATGCCACATGCCATAGATATGCTTCCTACTGGTACTGCTGCTCAATCCATGTAGCAAAAATATCCCTGTACGGCTATTTAAAAAGGTGAGCATTTGTATCTATTTATCGATTGGCTTACTCACACTCATTAAGTCTAGTTTAAAAATATTAAAACGCTTGAAAAAATGGTGTGTTTTAATGATAAGAGATTCGTATTTTTACAGTTGCATTAGCCGTTAGCGCCGTCAAAGGAAAAATTAATACTACTAACGCCATTTAACCTAGGTCTTGCAAACAAGAACCCCTGAAACCTTTTTACACCAGCATGCTGCAACCACAACCACTCATCTACAGTTTCGACTCCCTCCACTACTAAGGGAATTCCCATGGAATTGGCAAACTCGAGTACGGCCTCGGTAATAGCTTGTCGATGCCCGTTTCTATCGATACCTGTCGTTATTTTTCTATCTAGTTTAATCTTGTCTGGTGTGAAGTCTGCGAGTAATGACAATCCTGCATATCCTGCACCAAAGTCATCTATGGCGACTCTCATTCCTAGTGAACGGATATGCTCAATCGCTTGGTAAAATGTATCGTTTTCACTGATTATTTCTGTTTCAGTAACTTCTATAACCAGCTGCTGAGGCTTTAAATTATTGTGTTGGACCAGTTCATAAAGGTAATCCGCGACGTTAGGAGAGTAAGTGATTGCACCTGGACACAAGTTAATTGATAAAGTCTGCTCGGAGCTTAACAACGCTGCTCCTTGTTTTATTGCTATAGCCTTGCTTCTTAAGTCAAACTCGTATTTCTCAGGTCCAATCATCCCCTCTAAAATAGCCTCGGGATATCTTCCATCGTCACTTCTAATCAAGGCTTCGATTGAAGAAACACACGCTCTGTGAGTGTCAACAATAGGCTGAAAGGCAAACTGAATATTGGAGTTTTCGACAGGTTTAACTGTCTTCTCTGATGTCATTACAGTAGATCTAACGCCTCTACGAGCTTCCTGGCTTAAACAGGTGCGCCACTTTCCTGAAGCAAAGCTATTAAGAAGTGCAAATATCCGACTTTCCCTGCCAATATTAATGTCTGACGGAAGCCAATAGCAGCGGCTTTCTTCAGCAATGGAGAGTGTTCTTAAATTCCAGTCACCAAAATCGCGTTTGTGAATGACCATTTCGGTCACTTTCATAATATTACCGTGACGACTGTCTTTCTTTATATGCTCGAAAAGTGCATTTACCTTCTCACATTCTCCTTCAAGCACTTGAAAGAAGTATTCTCCATCAAACAAAAGAATACCTGTAATATGGTTTTGCTCATTAAATGGCAACGAATCGTCTGTTATTTTGAGCAGTTCTTTTTCATCAATTTTTGCCGTTGACTGACTTCTGTAAACTAACTGCTTAAGCACGAGATGCCTCTTTTAACACTATGTCTTCATCCCTACTTAGAACCAGCCGAACCGTTAGATACAGCTTTTTCACTCTTGTGTGGAACAAAGTATAGTCTCAGAAACAAGATTATCGCAAAGTCAGTTCAGGCAACCTACATTAACTTTAAGTTATCGTCTTTCTATGGCTGGGATCTCAATATAAGCATCCGGGTCAGATTCTTTTAATGCATTTAGTTTACGTTTTCTTGTCGCTCGCTCATCAATAGTTTCACCAAAGACCTGTAGGTGTAACTCGGCAATAAGGCTTTTGCCCTGTTCATTAGTGATTACCCCAAGCATCTCGCCAGCATGCATAAACCCCTGCACTCGGTATTTCTCAGCATCGACCTTTTTACCGTTTTTGCTTGCTGTATAAAGAGCGATGAGCTGTTCAGTACAAGCATCTAAAAACCTTGCTCTCTCTTTCTCTTCAATCATAACTTTTCCCCTTCCACTGATGGCTTATCGTTATACACCTTAACGAGATTTCGACGCTGAGGATAGACATGAGTTTGTCTATGCTCGTATCGCCGATTGACTTTGACTACTCAGTACTCTTGCCATCACTTCAACTAAAGTTCATTGGTGAGATGCGCGTATCGCGCCTACGCTTTCATTAGTGCTAGAAAAGAAAACTTCTAGGTAGTCACTGTTAAACATGAGTGAGCATCATTATGCGATACCAAATAGCTTTAGGCTTGGTCACTGCCTTGGCATTTGCCCCCGTTGTTGCTGCAAAAGGAAGTGCTCACCATTGGGAAACGTCACCCCATCACTTATCTACATTAGTTGGCACAACGTATACAAAAGAATGTGGTAATGCCTTTACGATAGGCATCGACTATGAATATCGTGTCAGCGACTTTCTAGGTGTGGGTTTCGTTGCCGAATATGCCTTTGAAGACTTGGATGCATATACCTATTTGCTTGTTGCTGACCTTCACATCACCGATAACTTCATTGCTCAAATAGGCCCCGGCGTTGAATTTCACGGTAGTCATAAGATGGAAGTAGCGAGATTGGGATTTTTGTATGAATTTGAAGTCTCAGGTTTTACCCTTTCACCGCAAATTCATTATGATTACCACCGCAATCACAAAAGTGCGGTGGTCGCAGGATTGGCTATTGGTATGTCGTTTTAAAAGCAGGCAGTTTTTCACTTAAAATGAACCAACCACAGTAGTTGAGCACCAAAAGTGACGAGCTTTAAGCCGATTAAAAGCTCTACTCGTGCCTACATGAAAAAATATCCCGTTTTAATACCAGTTTTGAACAAAGTCTTGTAGCCTCAAACAATGAATAATTTTATTCCGCTGAGCTTGGTACAAAACTATAACGTTGAGGAGACTCGATGAACGATCTCACTGCTTTTGTAAACCGACCTGTCTTCGAGTTTATGTCTCGTGAATTCACGGTTGGCATGCTGATCCTAATCCCGTTAATGCTAATCGTGGCGGTATGGCTACTTAAATTCATTTCTAAAATTATTCCACGCTTGCTTATCAAAAATGGAGTAACACCCGACGCGGTGCACTTAATTAATCGCGTTGTGCAGATATTAGTGCTGGTCATGTTAGTGATAACCACCCTCGATATATTGAATGTCCCGTTAACTGCTTTCGCCTTTGTTTCAGGTGCAGTAGCGATTGGTGTTGGTTTTGGTGCGCAAAATATAATAAACAACTTTATAAGTGGCTGGATCTTGATGTGGGAGCGGCCAATTCGCATTGGAGACACATTAGAAGTAGATGATACCCGAGGCCGAGTAGAAGCCATTAATACCCGCTCAACGCGTATTCGTCGAGTAGATGGGGTGCATATGCTAGTCCCTAACAGCAAGCTGCTGGAAAATACAGTCATTAACTGGAATCTGGTGAATACCGAAACGCGAACCTCGGTAAAGGTAGGGGTTGCGTACGGCTCTTCGGTAAGAGAAGTGGAACAACTCATATACAGTGCCGTAGGCAAAATTGACGGTGTTCTAAAAACCCCGGCGCCCGCGGTAATGTTTGACGACTTTGGCGACAATGCCCTTAATTTTGAGGTGTACTATTGGCTAAATGCGAGCTCAGAGATGGAGCGGCGTAAGTCTCGTAGTGACCTTCGCTTTCTTATATGTGAAGCCTTCGAAAAAGCAGGAATTGTGGTCGCCTTTCCGCAACGAGATGTTCATATTGATGGGGAGCTTAAGCTCACTAGCGCTGATAAGGCACTGTAATTCTTCATATAACAACCTGCGTGATACGCAGGTTGCCTACCATGTTTTCTGTAATTGTAAGTACGTACTTGTCCTTTGCAGTAAGAAGTCAGAATGAATAGTAGTTGTTAGGAAAAATAAACTTTTTTCGGCAAAAACTGTAACTTACGCGTAGTAAGAATCGTCTGATAGGAAAAGTAAGGAGATTATATGAAAACGAAGGTAGCGATTTACCTGTCTCTCATCGCATTGCTTGGAGCGGTTCTATTTCAGAATATCGAGGACGTTACTCTGCAACTGCTTTTCATCGAGTTTCAGATTCCGCTGGTTTTATTAATGGTCATTATGTTCGTGCTAGGCGCGTTGACCTTCGGCTTAGTAAACTATTTTAACGCTAAAAAGAAGAGGTAATGCGTCACTGATGCATTACCACTCATACTGATAAAGATTTGCGGGGGCTGAACTAGACCACCTGCCCTGCTGCCCAGCCGCTGCTCCATGCCCACTGGAAATTAAAGCCACCCAACCAGCCAGTTACGTCTACGACTTCCCCAATGAAATAAAGCCCTTCGACATTTTTTGCCATCATGGTTTTAGATGAAAGCTCGTTGGTATCTACGCCACCCAATGTAACTTCGGCAGTGCGATACCCTTCCGTGCCATTTGGCTTTATTTTCCAATTCTCTAGGGTGCCCGCAATAGCGTCGCATTCACTGTGAGAAAGCTGTTTTACCGGCACGTTGCGCCAGTTGTGATAATCAATAAAACTCTGCACCATGCGCTTGGGAAATACTTTATTCAAGCAAGTAGCAAGCAAAGCGTCGGGCGTGTCGGTACGCGCAGTCTGTAGAAGCTCTGCGGCATCGTCATTAGGTAACGTATTAATAGTAAGCGTGTCACCAGCATCCCAATAGCTTGAAATTTGAAGCATGGCAGGCCCGCTTAAACCTCGGTGAGTAAACAACATCGCCTCTTTGAATGTGGTGTCGTTACAGCTGGCATATACATCAACAGCAATGCCGCTAAGTTCAGCCAAGGTTTCTTTGTCTTTATCGTGTAAGGTAAACGGCACCAATGCTGCTCGAGTTGGCAGAACGTTTAGACCAAATTGCTGCGCAATTTTATAACCGAATGGAGTCGCACCCAGCTTCGGCATGCTTAAACCGCCAGTAGCAATCACTAAAGACTCACATTCATACTCTCCATTGGTAGTAGTAAGTGAGTACCCACTTTCAATTTTTTCGACCTTCAAAATCTCACAGCGAGTGGTAATAGTAACGCCCGATTTACTGCATTCGTTAAGCAATAAATCGACAATGTCTTTCGCGCTGTCATCGCAAAATAACTGGCCTAAGGTTTTTTCATGGTACGCAATGCCGTGCTCTGCAACCAGGCTAATAAAATCCCATTGGGTATAGCGGCTAAGTGCAGATTTACAAAAATGAGGGTTTTGCGATAAAAAATTTTCTGGGCCCGCGTACATGTTGGTAAAGTTACAACGACCACCACCAGACATCAGAATTTTCCGCCCCACTTTTTTAGCGTGATCGAGTACTTCTACACTTCGCCCGCGACTGCCTGCTTGCGCGGCGCAAAAAAGCCCTGCGGCTCCTGCTCCAATTACAAGCACATCGCGTTTTATTACGTTCATAATCTTCCAGTCTACCTAGTTTGAGAAAGCTTAGAAGCTCAATCAGAATATTGGCCGCGAATTATACGTTATCGCGTTTCCTAGACAACTAAACCTCAAAAAATACTGACATTTAATAGAAGATATTGCTACACAGACCTCTCTAAAGTTTAGTACTTAGTTGATTAAAAAACGGCTATTATTAAACCAATCACCACATGAGGGGTTTTTAATGGCTATAAAGTCTAATTTGAGCAGCGTAGACCGATATACACGAGGGGCAATCGGTATAGGAGTTACAGCCTTCGCGCTATTTAATGGCAATATTATTGAAGACGTATTTATTGAAGTCCTGTTAGGGATCTTTGGGGTTTTAAACCTTATTTCCCTTTTAAGTGGATGGTGCCCGGTTTATCAAGTCGCTGGGATAAGCACGAAAGAGAGAACCTAATATTGAGCAGCAAGGCTTAATGGAGCACTCTCCGTCTCTCCCTAAAAAAACCGCTATTCGTTCAAAATTGATTTTTGCATGTTTAGCGGTATCAATACTTGTTTCTGCAATTTATGTCACAGTTTCTTATCGATTAACTTCGGATGTAAACATGCAGGCGGAAATGAAAAGTATGCAATTGCTTCTTTCTTTAATTGGAAGAGAGGTTAGTGATCCTGTTCCAATAAAAGAGGAGCGCCTTAAAGCAATCAAGAATCTCATTTCAGAAAGCGAGACTGCGGCTTTTGTAAACGTTGGCCGAACCGAAGAACAATTCACTATTACCCATAACTTCGATGAGCAACTTGTGAAAGAATTGGTTGCTATCATCGGTAGAGAGCATTTAGCAGGCCATACAAATGAGCCAGTGATCACGCTGGGGGATAAAAGCTATTTGTGGGACGTAGCATCAGAAAATGGCGCTACTATTGTTTACGCGAGAGAGACTGCTTTACTTGACGCAGCGCTCTATACTGTGGCTAAGCGATTATTCATAACGACTGTTATTGTTTTTTGGATAGCGGTTTGGCTTGCGTTAACCTTATCTTCTATTATTGCCAAACGCGCAGATGAAATAAATGAAGCGCTAACTCGCCTAGCAACTCATGATTCCTTAACGGGGCTACCTAACAGCTTTTATCTGAAAGAGTTGTTAGCACACTTCGCAAACACACATAAAGACAGCGGCCCTTCCATCCAAGCCTGCCTTTTCGCCATCGATTTAGACAAATTCAAGGATGTTAACGACGCATTTGGTCACAGTGCTGGCGACCAACTGTTAATTACCTTGTCGTACCGTATATCAGCAATACTAGATAAGCCATGTGAGTTAATTCGTATTGGGGGCGACGAATTTATTATATGGGCTCCAGGTTTTTCCGTTGAAGAAGGTAAGGCGCTAGCCAAGAAGGTTATCAACGCCTGTGATACCACCATTCCCTTAAATGGCCTAGAGGTAAACACTGGGGCAAGCGTCGGCTTTTCTCATTACCCTTCGCATACCGACAATTTAGAGTCGCTGTTATCGTGTGCAGATACCGCGATGTATAAGGCTAAAAAACAACGCAGTGGGTGGGAAGTTTACGATGTGCAAAATCGCATCAGTAATGAACGGGACATTATGTTAAGGGCAGAGCTTAATAATGCGATGCTAGAAAAACAACTTATCCTGCATTTTCAACCTAAAGTGGATATACGGACAGGCGCTATAACTGGAGTTGAAGGGCTCTGTCGTTGGCAACACCCTTCACTTGGCTTATTAAGCCCTTATCATTTTATTGATTTAATCGAACATTCTGGAAAAGTTCAGGATTTCGGTCGCTACATTATTCAGTCAGCCATGCAGCATGCCAGTGACTGGCGAAAAGAGAATATGAACATCCCTATCGCTATTAACTTGTCTCCTTACAATTTACTCGACCCGACATTGGCTACCTATATTTCACAGCTACTTCGTGAATTTAACCTGCCCCCGAGCGCCATCGAGATTGAGCTTACTGAAAACGAAACCTGCATTAACATCGCACATATTAATAGCGCGCTAAGTGATATAAGAGACCTGGGAGTAGAGATTGCGATAGATGATTTTGGGACAGGTATGAGCTCGTTGGCCTACTTAGATAACCTAAAAGCTAATACTATTAAAATCGATAAGTCTTTTATTTCAGATATAGACACTAACCGGGGTCACCGAGCTATCGTCGCCTCTGCTTTAACCCTTGCCGATACCTTTGAATGCAAAGTGTTAGCTGAGGGTGTGGAAACCCAGTCTCAAGTTGACACGCTTCTCTCTCTGGGCTGCTTTTATGCGCAAGGTTACTTTTACGCTAAACCCATGTGCGAACGCGACTTAAAACACTATATTCAAACAACACTTGTCCAAGCGGTCTGAGCGTCAGCGTACTAAGGAGTTCGAGAGCTACTCGCGAAATATACCAAGCTCGATCCACTAAGACCGAGGAAATACAGCGAGTGGATGCGTGGTGATTAGCTGCACGTAAGCGCGAGTACCCGGCTTAATTGCATTTTCGTGACTTACACGTACTTTAAGCTCGTCGCCGCTGTCTAAAATAACCGCGTAAAGTCGACTCTCGCCTTCATAACGTACCCACTCTACCGTACAGTTAGTCTCACTAAGGGTAGCATCTAGGCTTAAGTCGTCAGGGCGCACCAATAAGTCTACGTTGCCATTAGCGCCTTGAAGTGGCGTTCCGGGCACCTTGCCAATATCGGTGACTACCGTTCTGTCGACATTTGCTGCGCTACCGTCAAAGGTTGCACTTAAGAAACTTGCCTCACCCATAAAGCGCGCTACAAAGCGGCTAGCTGGCGAAGAGTAGCAGGCTTCCGGTGTGTCTAGTTGCTCAAGTACGCCTTTATTTAGAATGCCTACTCTATCGCCTACGCTGAGCGCCTCTTCCTGATCGTGTGTCACCCAAATAGCGGGAACACCCGCCTTTTTAAGCGCGTCACGTATTTCCCAGCGCAAGCTATCTTTTAGTGCTGCATCAAGGTTTGAAAGTGGCTCATCTAGCAATACAAATGATGGTTCGTGAGCAAGAGTTCTTGCCAGCGCAACGCGCTGCTTCTGACCACCCGAGAGACGAGCAGGCTTTGCATCGCGGAAGTTATCTAAGCCTAGTAATTTAAGCCAATGGTCGGCAAGCTTGGTGTCTTTTAAACGAAAGCACACGTTCTGCTGAACGGTAAGGTGTGGAAAAAGCGCAAAATCTTGAAACACCATACCCACGTTACGCTTTTCAGGTGGCACATGTTTACGTGCTGTACTTTGCCAGTTGCCAAGGCTCATAGAACCTTCTGAGATAGGAATAAGCCCTGCCAACGCCTGCAAGATAGTGGTTTTACCACAGCCGGTTGGTCCTACCAACATAAGGATTTCGTCTTGTCCAAGCTCAAGATTTAACTTGTCGACTACGCGGGTAGACCCATAATTCACGGACAAATTATTAACACTAAGCATTACGAACGGCCATCCTCGGTAACGGTAAACTGGGCTTTTCTTTCACCCGACAGCATGAGAATTAGTCCCACACCTGATAATAAAACAAGTAGAAGTCCAGGTACGGCGGCACGGCCAAAGTAACCCGCTTCATATACGCGCCACATGTAGGTAGCCAAGGTTTCAAACCCTGTAGGGCCCAACATAAGCGTGGCAGGCAACTCGCGCATAGCTTCTAAAAACACTAACGCAGCGCCGGCTATCATACCACGAAGGGTTAATGGCAGCGTAATTCGCATGAACGCTTCACGGGGGCTCGCACCAAGTACACGGGCAGCTTTTACCAAACCAGAATCAATATTCTCAGCCGTACTTCTTACACTTCCCACGGCAAGTGGAATAAAGCGCAGCACATAAGCCATTACCAGCAAACTCAGCGTTTGATAAAGCGCGGGTAGTTGTAAGCCGACATACACAAGGGCAGTTCCCATGACGATACCTGGCACGCCAAAGCCAAAGTACGTGATACGCTCCATAAAGCGCCCTGCTTTTCCGGCAATAGCGGCATGAGCAACTGGGATGGCAAGCAGCACAGCAACAATGGCCGCAATGAAAGACGCATGCGCAGAGTTCCACGCGTAGTTCAACTCAAAGCCACCGGTGCCTTCTCGCACTAACCACAGCGTAAAGATAGCCAGAGGAAGAACAATAGCCATAAATACCACTGGCAAGGTGGCCAGCAACATTAAGTTTCGCTGCCAGCGCACAGGAAACAAAGATAAATGCTTACCCGGGCGCTCTTGAGCGCCGCTGATACGGCTTTCAATAAATAAAATAAGCCCCACAATAACCATAAGCTGAAGGCTCAGCATTGCAGCCTGACTCAAGCCAAAGGCATTGTATTCAACAAAAATTACGCGCGTGAAGGTATCAAAGCCCATTATTGCCGGCGTACCAAAGTCCGATAGTGCGTACAGTGCAGCAAGCAGAGCGCCTGCGGCGACGCTATTCACAACACGCGGTAATACAACGCGCCATAAACTTGCACCTAATGTTAGCCCTAAAGTACGTGCAGCGTTAACTAGGCTTGCATCTAAACTCAATAAGCTTGAACGGGTTGTCATCATCACAAAGGGATAAGTGTAGAGACTCATGACCAGCGCAGAGCCCCACAGGCCGCTAATAGGGGGGGTGCTAATTCCTAGAACGTTTTCAATCTCGCCGCCCGTGCCAAATGAAAAATACATGGCAAACGCACCAATGTAGCTTGGCAGTGCTAATGGCGCGGCAAGTAAAATAAGCCAAAACCGCTTAAACGGCATTTGCACATAAGCGGTTAAAAAGGCAAGCGGCACACCAATAAGTACCGAACCAATAATGGTAAGCACAACCAATGAAACCGTGTTACCTAAAACACGAAGATTATGAGTATCAAAAAGTTGTGCACTATCTTGAGCTAAAGAAAATAAAACGCCGACGGGCAATAAAGCCATCAGCGCGATAAGAAGTGCCAGTGAATACGACTTTGGCCAATTTGTCACAGTACGCCAACTTCCCTCATAAGGTTAAGTGTGGGACGCAAATCGGCCAGCTTGCGAAGGTCCATTTCAGGTGGCGACAGCGTACTTAAGTTTGCTAAGCCTTGAGGCTGCTCAACGCCTTGAACCAGTGGAATCTCGTAAGCCTCGCGAGCAAGGTAAGACTGCACTTCATGCGACAGCAGATAACGAATAAAGTTAACCGGCAAGTCACCATCACTTAGCGCCACAATACCAGAAGCATTCACTAAGCAACCTGCATCGCCTTTGCTGTAGGCCAGCGCCACGTTTGCGTTTGGCTTACCTGATTTAAGGCGAAGCGTGTAATAGTGATTTGCAAAGCCAATATCCACTTCTCCGCGCTCAACACCCATAACCACGCCAAGTTCACCTGCATACTTTTTAGCGTGCTTATTAATGCCTTTAAGCCATGATTTAGTGGCTTTATCGCCCTCTAAAATGCGCATTGCAGTGACAAAAGACTGAAACGATGAGTAGGCTGGCGCCCAGCCAATTTTTAAATCGCTGTCGGCTAACGCCATCACGCTTTCAGGGATTTGCTCCGGTTTAACACGCTCAGTGTTATAAGGCAGTGTACGCACACGACCTGTTACCGGTGACCAGCTCGGGTACTGAAAATCTTCACGCAGCTGCGCAGTAAGGTCGTCTGGCAACGGCTTAGCCGCGCCAGCATCAGTAACCATGCCAATAGAGCCCGTGTCTACGGCCCAGAAAAGGTCGGCGCGTTTAACGCCTGCCTTAGTCTCAGCGACGATGGTGTTGGCTAATGCCGCAGAGCCGCCGCGTCTTATTTTAAGATTAAGCTTTGGATTGCGCTTTTCGATGGCCTTTAGAACATTCTCGTACAAGCCACCTTCACCACGACCTAAGTAAAGTGTGAGATCACCTTCCAATTTAGGCAGTGACTCAACTGACACACTGCCTGTTTGTGTCATAGCGTGAGCAAGACTAAACGGCAAACCAGATAATGCACCGGCCGCTGCTAAGCCTTGTAAGAATGTTCTACGTTGCATACACCTTCCTTAAAATACGTCTTTACGACTTTGTTCTACTTCAACCAAAAGTGCGCGAGCGCGGTCAAGTTTGGCCTGCATAGACTCTACGACCTTACGAACTGAATCAACGCCAGTGTCTTTTGAGATAGCTTGTGGAAGCGTTACGTTAAAGTCTTTCTCCAAGTCTTCAACCAAAGCTGCGTTTTTCGCAATCAAATCACCTTCCACACCTTCAAATCGTTGAAGGTAAGTATCGTGAACGAGTGTAGTTGCTACTTCGTGAAGCTGTTCCGCGTACTTAGCAACAACACGATCAAGACGTGTTTTAATATCGTCGATAACTTCAGGGCCTGTGGTAGGTTCTTTTTCGGTGGTTTGAACCTTGTTCACTAAGCCTTTCTTTTGATACTGGGACGCAAGTTTAACTGCGCCTAACGCCTGCCACAAGGCATGATTTAGCTTCTCTTGCTCTACGCGCACGTCTGCAACAGGCTTGCCTTCATCAATGGCGACTTTCACACCGTAAATGCCCTGCCAGATAGAGGCGTAAATAGGCACGTATTGGGTTTCAATGGCCGAGTGAAAATCGACTTCTTCCCAATATTCAATAAGCGCATCGGTTTTCAGCGACTTATCTTTTGCTTCATACGCGTCAACAACACTGCCAAATTTGCTTTCTAACCAATGTACCTCTTCTGTGTATTCACCGATGTGCGCGTGAAGGTTGTTCACGTGATCCCCAATGGCACCGTTGGCAAGCGCCTGAGAAGAAAGCATTGAGAAAGTGACGGCAGATGCCAATACCAAAGCACTCATTTTTTTCAGTGTTGTTGTCATAATTATTCCTAAAACATTTGTCTTTTCGCGCAAATGATACTTATTATCATTAAGCAAGTAAAGGTAACTAAACGAGGCTACATGCTACGTAACGCACTGCGTTACCTCTTAATTTCTCTGCATTTTCGTTAAAGCATGTTACACATACGTTCATTAACCTGCACTGAACGTGTTGATATTCAACGCAATTAATAGCGCGCCAGATCATACAAAGGTTACATTTTAATGAAAATGGCAACCAAGTATACGCCTAAGTAAAGAATACCAATCCACATGGATAATTGCCCACTCAGAGGCGCGGGTAATTATCTATGCGGACTGGTATTAACGAATATTCACAAACATCTAAATAAAAAAGCCCGCAACCGTGGTTGCGGGCTTTTTTATATTTTAATGCCGTGCTTGCCGGTTTAAAGGCTATCTAGCATGCTTTGCGCATCGCTTACATCGAAACGACCTGGATCTTCAACGTTAAGCTTTTTCACTTCACCATCTTCTACAAGCATAGAGTAGCGCAGTGAGCGCAAGCCACCGAAGTTGCTAGTGTTCATATCTAAGCCAATTTGCTTTGTGAAATGACCATTGCCATCAGCAAGCATAATAATTTCTTCAGCGTTATTCGCTTTGCCCCACGCATCCATAACGAACGCATCGTTAACAGACAGGCAAATGATGCTATCTATGCCTTTGGCTTTAATTTTGTCTGCAAGCGCCACATAGCCCGGCAAATGAGCTTGTGAACAGGTTGGCGTAAACGCCCCTGGTACTGCAAACAACACAACGCGCTTGTCCGAGAAAAGTTCATTAGTGCCTGGGTTTGTCACTTCTCCATTGACTAAAAGACCGAAATCCACCTCGGGCAAGGTGCTACCAACTTGTATCATGTTGTTCTCCTAGGGTTTTTGACACAAATACACATCAAATCTATGTTTTTTACTTTCTATTGCCATGGAGGGTTTCTCTCCTGCCAGCACGTCTGCACTGTTTGGGCGTTTAACCACTACCCGGTGCGTGGCTAGCTTTAGTGCTGGCGGTAACAGCGCATCTGCGTCTGGATCATGACCAAGCAGTTGCTGAAACAGCCGCATTTCCTTTTTCACCAAGGCTGACTTCTTTTTATGTGGGAACATGGGGTCTAAGTAAATAGCGTTCACATTCTCACCAGTGAAGTATTGCATTACCTCAGCACTATTTCCATGTTGAAGCGACATTTTAGCTGCAAGTTCTGGAAAACTAAGCGCTAATCTGCGAATACCGTCTTCGAGTAAAGCGGCAACAACTGGCGATCGTTCTATCATTGTGACCTTGCAGCCAACGCTTACCAAAACAAAGGCATCACGACCTAGCCCAGGTGTTGCATCTACCACGTGCCACGCCTCGTTGCCTTTAAGGCCAATGGCTTTCACAATGGGCTCTTTGCGCCCACCGCCGTGCTGCTTGCGATACAAACTAGCCGGCGAAGCAAAATCAACCTCTACCGGGTTCACTTTTTTCTCGCCTGCGTCGGCAAGGCCTAACACGCCATTTTGTACCTGTAGATACAAGCCTTCGGTAGGCTTTTCACTGCTGCTGACAACAGGAAAGCCCCACTTTTCGCTGATCGCACTAATTAAGGCAGTGTCATCGCTATTGGCGTTTTCGCAAATAATTAAAGGCACACGATTAAGCATGACCGTACTGCTCCTTATGCCCTATCCACCTATTGATGATGGCTTGAGCGTGAGAGGGATATTTGTCCCAAAGGGTATAGGCAATTTCCTGAACCTTAGGAATAAGAGCGGCGTCGCGTACTAGATCTGCTATTTTAAGCTCGGCCATTCCGGTTTGTTTAGTACCCATAAATTCACCCGGGCCACGAATTTCCAAATCTCGCTGGGCAATATAAAACCCATCGTTAGACTCACGCAATACGCCAAGACGCTGAGTAGCGGTTTTCGATAGTGGGCTTTGGTACATAAGTACACACTGACTTTCTACCGCACCACGCCCTACTCGCCCTCTAAGCTGGTGAAGCTGCGCTAGGCCCAAGCGTTCAGGGTTTTCAATAATCATGATACTGGCATTGGGCACATCTACGCCTACTTCAATAACGGTAGTCGCGACCAATAAATCCAGCTTACCGTCTTTAAAGTCAGCCATAACCTGCGCTTTTTCAGCGGGTTTTAATCGCCCGTGTACCAAGCCAACGTGTAAGTCTGGCAGCGCGGTACGCAGGGTAACCGCAGCGTCTTCTGCTGCCTGACATTCCAACACTTCCGACTCATCAATAAGCGTACACACCCAATAGGCTTGCCGACCATTTTCTTTGCAGGCCTGACGCACTCGTTCTATCACATCGGCGCGGCGTGTATCCGGCAGCACCACAGTTTGTACCGGTGTTCTGCCCGGTGGCAATTCATCAATAACCGAAGTGTCTAAGTCGGCATACGCTGTCATGGCCAGCGTTCTTGGAATAGGCGTTGCCGTCATGATCAGCTGGTGAGGATAGCGGCCTTGTTGCTCACCTTTATCACGAAGGGCTAACCGTTGATGCACGCCAAAACGGTGCTGCTCATCCACAATCACAAGCGCTAACTGCTGGTATTTCACGCTTTCTTGGAAAATAGCGTGGGTACCCACCAACATTTGAATATCACCGGCTTCTAAGCGCGCTAATACTTCATTTCGGGCTTTGCCCTTAAGCTTTCCGGCAAGCCAACCTACCTCTATTCCCAAAGGCTCTAGCCATCCGCGAAAGTTATTGGCGTGCTGTTCTGCCAACAGCTCTGTGGGTGCCATTAACGCTACCTGATGTCCTGCCCCAATGGCTGATAGCGCTGCCAGTGCGGCAACCAAGGTTTTACCTGAGCCAACGTCTCCTTGAACCAAGCGCATCATGGGTCGCGCATGCTGCATATCTTTTTGAATGTCTTGTACCACGCGTGCCTGAGCACCTGTGGGTGAAAATGGTAATTGGGCAAGCATTTTATCGATAAGCGGCTGATTCACCTTAATGGGAATGCCAGGCTGCGCATCTGATAGCTTTCGCACTTTAAGCACACTAAGGTGATGAGACAGCAGCTCTTCAAGAATTAACCGATACTGGGCAGGGTGCAACCCCTCTTCCATTTCGTGAACGTCTACATCAGGAGGCGGCCTGTGTACCAGATGAAGGGCCTCGTTCAGGCTTATTTGATTATCGTAAATGCCTTCAGGCAGTAAATCAGCAAGCGCTCCTTTATCTAAAAGCTGTAAGGCTTGGTCAGTTAGATTGCGAAGGGTTAGCTGCTTAACCCCGTCTGTGGTGGGGTAAACCGGCGTAAGAGATTCTTCAGTGGGCGGCGCATCTTCATCCACAAGCTTAAACTCTGGGTGCATCATCTCAATGCCCCACTTGCCAGTACGCACTTCTCCAAAACAGCGCACCGTGTTGCCTGGTGTCATGATTGAACGCTGCACCGCACCAAAGTGGAAAAAGCGTAAGGTTATGGTACCAGTACCGTCGCTAAGCTTGACCACCAGCATGCGCTTTTTTCCGTACTGAATGTCGGCGCTCATTACCTCGCCCTGCACGCTTACATGGGTAAACGGTCGGCACTCTGCCACGCTGTAAATCCGGGTTCTGTCTTCGTAGCGATGAGGGAGATGAAACAGAATATCTTGAAGGGTAAACAAGCCTATTTTATTGAGCTTTTCTGCCACCTTTGCGCCTACGCCTTTAAGCGCAGTAATGGGTGTAGTGGCCAGTGCTTGCATCAAGCGACATCCTTCTTTTGAAACATTAATTATTTAACCTTTGAACAGACACAAACTGGTGTTATTCAATGTGTTATAAGAAAAGAAGTGTAAAGGATTGTTGAGGGGTTGGCGAGTACGCTTTAGGCCAGTTTTTCACGCTGGCCCCTATGCAAGTGAGGGCAAAAGTAAAAGCGAAACCAATACGTTAAGCCTTAGTCGGCTTCGAGCGCGTTTGCTTCCGCTTTAGTGATTTGCATTTCTTTCCACCAGCTATCGTCGGCATCTACTTCGCCTAATGTATTAATAGCCGGCAATGGCAAACCTTTGCGCTGACAAAGCTTATACAGACGAGGGTACCCATTTTGAAATGCCAGTGCCTGGCACTCTTCTTCTGGTAGTTGCTGAGTATTATACATACCGGCAATTGTACGCTGGCGCTGAGCTTCGTATAAAACTAACGCTGCCGCTACTGATACATTGAGCGACTGCACCATACCCATCATCGGAATAACGATGTCGTGATCGGCCATTGCTTTGGCTTCGTCGGTTGCCCCGTACTTCTCTTGTCCAAACAAAATGGCCGTTGGCTTGGTGTAATCAATATCGCGAAAATCGACTGCGGTATCAGATAAGTGGGTTACCAACACCTGCATGCCTTGGCCCTTCAGTTCAGCCATCGCGTCGTTGATATTATCGTGATTGGTTTGGCGCACCCACTGCTGGCTGCCCATTGCCGTACCACGACGAAACTGGTATTTCTTTTCCCACACAGTGTGAACGCGATGAATGCCTACCGCATCACAGGTTCTCACTACAGCCGATACATTATGCGGCTTGTGCACATTTTCAAGGCAAACCGTAAGGTCGGTTTGCCTTCTTTCCAGCACTTGTCTTATGCGCTGGTAACGCTCAGGTGACATGGCTTACTCCGGCAGTTCCATTACACCATCAATTTCAATTTGTGCCCCTTTAGGCAGCGCTGTTACCTGAACGGCAGCACGTGCTGGATAAGGCTTAGTGAAGTAACGGCTCATTATTTCGTTAACCGTCGCAAAGTGACCTAGGTCGATAAGGAAAATGTTAACTTTCACTAGGTCGTTGGTGGTGCCGCCTGCAGCTTCACACACTGCTTTAATGTTCTCAAATACCTGTACGGCTTGCGCTTCAAAGTCGTCCGACACCATTTCCATGGTTTCAGCAACTAGAGGGATTTGACCAGAAAGATAAACGGTAGTGCCTGCTTTAACTGCTTGGCTGTAAGTACCAATAGCAGCAGGTGCCTTATCGGTCTGAATAATAGACTTAGACATAGTGGTTCCTAAATTTGTAGTAATTAGTGTCGTGATTGACTATGACGAGACACTTTTTGAACTTCTGGCATTGTGCGTATTTTCTTCATAACACGGGCCAAGTGCACACGGTTGTGCGTGGTAAGTTCAAGGTCAATAAAGTAGATATTACTCTCTTTTTCTTCAGTTTGCAGACCAATGATATTGGAATCACACCCTGAAATGGTGTTCGTTAAAGTTGCCAGTGTACCCTGATGATTTATCAGTTCTATACGCAGTGACGCTTTAAATTCACCCTGCGGGTTATCGTCCCACTGCATAGGCAATACGCGCTGGGGTTCTTCGCGGGTAAGTTTACGAATGTTATTGCACCCAATTTGGTGAATAGTCATACCGCGACCAGGGCTTAATACAGCCACAATTTCATCATCAGGGATAGGGTGACAGCAACGAGAATAGTGAACAAGTAGGCCTTCCGTTCCGCGAATAGCCACATTACCTTTCTTATCTGATAAGTCTGTTGTGCTTTCACCTAATAAACGGCGCGCTACTATTGCGCTTAACTCGTTGCCTAGGCCTATATCCACCAACAAGTCATCAAAATTGGCGTGCTTAGTTTCTGCTACCACACGTTCAATATCTTCGTTTGGAATATCGTCTAGTTTAACGCTGCCTAACGCATGACGAAGTAGACGGTTACCCATGTTCACCGCTTCTTGAGAATGCTGTTTACGAAGGTACTGACGAATGCGCGTACGTGCGCGAGCGCTCACCACAAAGTTTAGCCAGTTCGCATTAGGCTTCGCTTTAGGCGAGGTAATAATTTCCACGGTTTGACCGTTTTCAAGTGGCTTACTCAAACTGAAGTTTCGACGTTCTACGCGCACACCGACACAGGTGTTACCCACATCAGAGTGAACGGCATAAGCGAAATCGACAGCGGTGGCCCCCATTGGTAACTCGATAATACGGCCATCTGGCGTAAACACGTAAATTTCATCAGGAAACAGGTCTGTTTTCACCGACTCAATGAACTCAAACGACGAACTGGCCGACTGTTGAAGTTCAAGCAAACTCTGCATCCACTTGCGCGCACGAAGCTGTGCGGTGGTGCCGTTATCGCCAGGCTCTTTATAAAGCCAATGCGCCGCTACCCCTTTGTCTGCCATTTGGTCCATTTCCTGTGTACGAATTTGAATTTCCACAGGAATACCGTGAGGGCCAATTAATGAGGTATGCAACGACTGATAGCCGTTGGTACGAGGAATAGCGATGTAGTCTTTAAAACGATTCTCGATTGGCTTATACAGCCCATGCATAGCACCAAGCGCACGGTAGCAGCTGTCTACTGACTCTACCACGATACGAAACGCATAAATGTCCATTACCTCGTTGAACATCAGTTCTTTGTTTTTCATTTTGCGGTAAATGGAATACAGGTGCTTCTCGCGCCCTAGTACGTTTGATTCAATCTTATAAGCTTCAAGACGAGTGTTTAACTCTTCGCGAATATTTTCGATTATCTCTTTACGATTGCCTCGCGCTTGTCTAACAGCAGACTTCAACGCGCGGTGACGCATGGGGTACATCGCCTGAAAACCTAAATCTTCAAGCTCGTTTTTAATATCGTGAATACCCAGACGGTGGGCAATAGGCGCATAAATTTCGAGTGTTTCTAGCGCAATACGACGGCGCTTGTCTGGTCGTAACGACCCTAAGGTACGCATGTTATGCGTGCGGTCAGCAAGCTTGATAAGAATAACCCTGATGTCTTGCACCATGGCCATCATCATTTTGCGGAAGTTTTCGGCTTGGGCTTCTTGTTTGGTGCTAAACGCTAGTTTATCTAGCTTACTAACACCTTCTACAAGTTCTGCGACGGTATCACCAAAAGCTTCAGCTAAGTCTTCTTTGCTGTAATGGGTATCTTCAATAACGTCGTGAAGAAGTGCAGCCATGATCGTTTCGTGATCAAGGTGCATATCGGCAAGTATACCAGCCACTGCCACAGGGTGTGTGATGTACGGGTCGCCACTCGAGCGCATTTGGCCGTCGTGAGCCTCTTGAGCAAGAACAAAAGCATCTTGAACCAACTGAACGCGTTCGGTTGGTAAGTACTCAACAACTTTCTGCTTTAAACCTTCAAACAAATACACAGTGGAGCGTGACCCTTATCTAACGTTACAACGCTAAGAATACGTTTAATTGTGCAATAAGCCAATACGCCAAAAGTAAAGCGCCAGTGCTTTTTTCAAAGCACTGGCGCTAAATACGACGTAAAAGCCCTTAAAAGTGGGTTTTACTGATCAGATAGAATGTTTGCTACTGATGCAAATTCAGCGTGTTCTTGCTGTTCTTGAGCTTGAAGTTCTGCTTGTTCAAGCGTAGCAGCCGTTACCAAACCTTCTTCAATTTCACGAAGCGCTGTAACAGTCGGCTTATCGTTTTGAACGTCAACCATAGGATCTTTGCCTTCAGTGGCAATTTGACGTGCACGGCGTGCAGCAACAAGCACTAAGTCAAAGCGGTTACCAATTTTATCTACGGCATCTTCTACAGTTACGCGAGCCATGTATTTCTCCGAAAATTAGGTTGAGCAAGTTATTCAAAAAACGGCCGCGTAGTATACACAGTTACGCGCCGCGATCCTAGCATTTTGTTTGAAATTGAAGCAGTCAGATCGTAGTGCTTACCTACTGATCATGCGTGCTTAAATCAAAACGCGACATTATGGGTTAAGCTTACGCGCTACCGAGCAGTTCGTCCAATAGCACTTGGTGGCGCATTTGTTGTTTTACCGTGCGCAGACGCTGTGCAATAACGATAGCTTCCAGATCGTTCAGCGCTGTCGCAAAGTCATCGTTCACAATCACACTGTCAAATTCATTGAAATGAGACATTTCAGCCACGGCTTGTGCCATACGCCCTGCTATCACCTCATCACTGTCCTGACCGCGATTATTCAAACGCTGCTCAAGCACATCAAGTGATGGGGGCAGAATAAAAATACCACATGTGTCTGGCATAAGCTTTTTGACTTGGCGCGCGCCCTGCCAATCGATATCTAAAAATACATCAATACCACGGTGCAAAGTTTGTTCAATCGTCACACGGGATGTGCCGTAATAGTTTCCAAATACCTCTGCGTATTCAAAAAACACACCCTGTTCAATCAGTGCTTCAAACTGCTCTCGGCTAACAAAATGATAGTGCACACCGTCGACTTCACCTGGACGAGGTTGACGTGTTGTATGAGATACGGATACCTGCATAGGCGTGTCTGTATTGCCTTCATACTTTTCCATTAGCGCCTTTATAAGGCTTGATTTTCCTGCCCCTGAAGGAGCAGCAAGAATAAATAAGTTGCCGAGTAGTGAAGCCATAGGATATTAAAATTCTGTCAAAATGTGGTGATTTCAAGTGGCAATGATAGCATATTAAGCGGTTGTGCCGTAACTGCGATTAAGTGTTCACAGCCGTTCAACGAAAAAAATAATGGGGTCAGAGTAATGACTCTGACCCCATTATTTTTGTGTGAGACAGATATTACCGTTGGAAAGAGATTAGGCATCGGTGATAAAGCAACAACAAAACTAGGAAATATTGAATGACTCAGCAACTTCTGCCGTGCGTAGAGATAAATCCATCTACTGCGCCTGATGCCTGCGTTATCTGGCTACATGGTCTTGGCGATTCAGGCCATGGTTTCGCCCCTATTGTGCCCGAGCTAAAATTGCCTGAATCAATGGCCGTAAAATTTCTTTTCCCTCATGCGCCTGAACGCCCTATTACTATTAATGGCGGTATGCGCATGCGCGCTTGGTATGACATAAAATCATTAGATTTTGAAAGTCGTGCAGATCTAGAAGGTGTGAAAGAATCTGCCGCGCAAGTGGAAGCGCTTATTGAAGCGCAAATCGAAAGCGGTATTCCTAGTGAGCGCATTGTACTGGCAGGGTTTTCACAGGGCGGTGTTATTGCGCTGCACTTAGCGCCTAGATATACAAGAAAGTTTGCCGGTGTCTTGGCACTTTCCACTTATATGTGTAAGCCATCGATACTTGGCAACGAAGCAAAAGATACCAACCGTGAAACACCTGTAATGATGGCACACGGTGAACAAGATGAGGTAGTGCCTGTATTTATGGGTAATGCTGCATTTAAAACATTAAGCGAAAACGGGTTTAATGCTACATGGCAAACCTACGCAATGCAGCATAATGTATGTATGCAAGAGCTTAACGATATTAGCGCATGGCTTCAAAAAGTACTGGGCTAATCGCTTATCGGTAGCAATAAGAAAATAGCTGGTTTAGCAGTAGCTGCCAGCTATTTTTTTAGGGTCAGCCTTGTGTTTTTTGAAGTCGAAGGACAAATATTTCTGCCCACGGCTCATTCCACAACTCGATTTCTACCCGCGCTTTTAGCTTTGTAAAGGTTATCATCGGCCTGTTTCAAACAAGCGTGTAAATTGGTATCGGTTAACGCCGTTGCCACGCCAAAGCTTGCTGTTATCGGGTGGTTAATATCTCCTTCCACAAACGGCGTAGCTTCAATAACTTTTCGCATTTTTTCTGCTAATTTTACGGCTTGACTCAATGTCGCGTGGGGAAACAGCACCAAGAACTCTTCTCCCCCCGTTCTAGCTACAACATCAGTTGTTCTTACGGCGTCTTTCATCAAATCTGTGACGTGTATCAGCACTTCATCGCCAATGTCGTGGCCATAGGTATCATTTATTTTCTTAAAATGGTCGATATCCACCACCACGGCGCTTAAAGGAAAGTGAGCACCAGGATCTTGCATCGCACGTTCAAAAAATACGGCTTCTAAAAAGCGTCTATTAGGGAGTTTGGTAAGTGGATCGGTATTGGCCTGACGCATGCGCTCTAAATTTTCACGTAGCATTTCTCTTCTGCTTTGATGCCAAAAGTTCTCGCCAATAAACGCCAGACAAATGAAACAAATAGTAGCGATAAGGAAGCGGGAAACATGCTCTTCAGGGTACTTCGCGACTATATCGTCTTGGTTGTATAGCAGAAAGATAGCGATACCCATGGTCACCGCCACATACACCATAGCTGGCTTAAATCGCACTACCACAATCTGCGTGAAAAGCAGCGGAAAAATAAAATAAAGCCCCGTATTGTTCAGGCCACCGGTATAAACCAAGCCGTTTATGGTGAACATTACTACTAGGCCAGCGAGGTAATAAAAGACATCCGAGCGAGGGAACATGTGAGATAAAGCGACATTGGCGTATACAAATGCTGCTGAGCCTGCAAGCGTTCCAACCAATAACGGATTATTGGTACCCATGTTTAGCCACGCCATGAATGCCATGATTGTGCCACCAACATAAGAGATAAAATATAAGGTTAATCTTCTACGTTTGGTTTCAGCTTCATCTTGTTGGGCATTTCTAAGCAATTGACGCAGCGACGAATTGTCCATACAAAGACTTTTCTCCAGATTTTTAACTAGTTAATCGAATATCTCTTTCAGCATAGACTGAAAGTTTACTAATAACCAAGAAGAAAACTGCGTCTAATTTCAAACATTAATACAAAAAATGCGTATACTACGAGGTATCTCGTATGACGTTTTGTGATACGTCGTTTTAGTTTCTTGTTTACATAGATTGGAATAGCCATGAGTCACCTCAACACTACCCGCACCGTTCGAATTGCTACTAGAAAAAGTGCATTAGCGCTTTGGCAAGCTGAGTATGTGAAGGCGAAATTGTTGGAGCATTATCCTTCAATGACCGTTGAGCTTGTTCCCATGAGTACGCAGGGCGATAAAATCTTAGACACGCCTCTGGCCAAAATTGGCGGTAAAGGGCTTTTCATTAAAGAGCTCGAAATTGCCATGCTAGAAGGTCGTGCCGATATTGCCGTGCATTCTATGAAAGACGTACCGGTAGAGTTTCCAGAAGGCTTTGGTCTTCACGCTATTTGTGAGCGAGAAAACCCGTTCGACGCATTTGTTTCAAATCATCACGATAGTTTAGATGCTCTGCCTCAGGGCGCAGTTGTAGGTACATCTAGCCTGCGCAGACAATGTCAAATTCGCAAGTACCGGCCTGACCTTGTTATTAAGGACCTGCGCGGAAATGTAAACACGCGCTTAGCCAAACTTGACGCGGGTGATTACGACGCCATTATCTTAGCTTGTGCAGGGCTTATTCGCCTTGAAATGGAATCTCGTATTCGCATGTCGTTGCCTGCTGATATTTCATTACCAGCCGTCGGACAAGGTGCGGTTGGTATTGAATGTCGCAACGACGATGAAGAGCTTATTAGCTTGCTACAAGCGTTAAATCATTCAGACACCAACACGCGTGTTACCGCAGAGCGCGCCATGAATGAAAGGTTAGAAGGCGGCTGTCAGGTGCCTATTGGCAGTTTCGCAACACTGGATGGTGACGTACTCACATTGACCGGCATGGTGGGTCAACCTGATGGCTCTGAATTGCTTTTTGCTTCTGCAACAGCATCGCGAGAAAAAGCTACTGATATCGGCGTTGAAGTTGCAGAATCACTTCTTGAGCAAGGTGCCGGAGAAATTTTAAAGGCGCTTTATAACTAAGTTATATTTCATCTAGTGCGTGCAGGTTTACGCTTTGAATTTACAAGGATAAGAGTTCGAATACATGTTGCTGTTCACACGCCCACTACCAAAGTTAAAAGCAAGTGCGTCGGCTTTTGAAAAAGCCGGCATCGATGCGGTAGGCGTAGCCACGTCTGACATTATTGATGTCTCGTCTGAACGAAAGGCTGCTGCAGAATTTTTAGCGACAAACGCAGTAAACGCAATTGTTGTTACCAGCGTATACGCAGTAGATACGGTTGTTTCCGGCTTACGTGATGCGACGGGTGATTTGCCGTTAGTAATTGCTGTAGGCGATGCCACTGCGCGAAAATTACAAGCAGGGCTTCAAGCGTTTTCATCGGCGCAGGTCGCTATTCCCGACGCCCATACATCCGAAGGTATACTGGCAATGCATCAACTTAATGAGGCAAACTGTCAGCATGTCGTTATTATTAAAGGTGAAGGTGGTCGCGACGTCATAGCGAATGGACTCGATGCAAAAGGTATTTTAGTGAATAGCTTTAGCGTTTATAAAAGGGAGCAACTTACACGCCCAGTTTACACAAAACGGTGGAAAATGGACGAAGTTAGCGGCATTATCGCTACAAGCGAAGCAATGGCACTGCAACTGATAGCGCAATTTGGTACTGCACTTAAATCTATTAAATGGTTAACAGTAAGCGACCGAATTGCAAAAAGCCTCGTTAGCCAAGGTATCAACGAGGTCGCGGTTTGTCAGCGAGCCACCGATCAGGCACTCATCGCCTGGGTAAAGGATAACTGGGAGTATTGAATGGCCAACAACAATGAAAGTAGCCCACAAAAAGAGGAACTCGTGAAAGTGGAAGCTGAAAAAGACGTTATCGAATCTTCTGCCACACACAGTGACTCAACACAGTCAGGCGCTGCTGAAAAGAAATCGTCGGGAAATGGTCTACTGTGGTTTGTTGTAATCATCCTTTTCCTTATGGTGCTTGGAATGGCAGGCGCTGGTTACTGGTATTACATGCAACAGCAATCAGCCAGTAAAAGTTCTGAGTCTGCACTGCAGACTACAGCCTCTCAGCTTAATGCAATAGAGCGCGAGCGCGCTGATATTGTTGCGTCTATCGACAAAGTCATGCGTACCAACCAAGCGCTAGAAAGTACGGTCGCCGACCTAAAAGCACAAAATGAGAAGCTAACGCTACAGTCAGAGTCTACCCTTGAGCAACTTAATAATATGGAAGGTCGCCGACCGGCCGACTGGCTTATTGCTGAAGCTGATTACTTGGTTCGCATGGCAGGCAGAAAACTTTGGCTGGAGAATGACGTGCGCACAGCAATTTTGCTGTTGGTTAATGCAGATAAGCGATTAAAATCGCTGGCCGACCCGTCGGTACTGCCTGTTCGTGCAACACTCGCGGAAGACATTCAAACACTTCAACAGCTTAACCCTGTATCACAAAGTTCCGTAGCCCTTGCGCTTACAGGCATGATAGCGCAAATAGATAAGCTACCACTTGATACATTTGAAAAACCCCAAGACGCCAATGCAGAAGACACTACGTTGTCTGAGTCTACTGACGACTGGCAGGAAAACCTTGCTAAAGTGTGGCGTTCGTTGGTGAACGATTTTCTTACGGTGAAAACTATTGAAGGCCCGGTTGAGCCAGTGCTTTCACTGGAAGCGCAGTTTTTAGCAAAAGAACAACTTCGCCTACAGCTTATGCATGCGCAAACCGCAGCGCTTCAAGGCGATGCTGGTCTTTATATTCAGTCGCTGCAGTACGCGCAAACCCTAATTACGGAAAAATTCGACACTGAAAAGAGCCAAGTAACCGGCTTTGTTGATGCACTACAAAATTTAAGTGCTACCGATATTTCGCGACCTATCCCAACAGAGCTAGCGTCACAAAAACCGCTAGAGCGTTTACTGGATAGCCGCGTTAAACAGGTGTTCGGACAAGGAGCAAGTGCACTATGAAATGGTTAGCTATTGCCCTTGCGGTATTAGCCGCATTCGTTGTTGCACTCATTGTCGGCCCGATGTTGTTAGGCGATAAGGGCTACGTACTCATATCACTGGGTAACACCGCTGTTGAAATGACGGTGATTAGCTTTTGTATTTTAGTGATAGGTGCCGTCATTGCCTGGTACGTACTATCTCGACTTGTATTGTGGGCGTTAAGCCTGATCACAGGTTCACATAAATGGTTTGGCACCTTAGGTGAGCGCAAACGTAAGCGTGCGTTTTACGACGGCTTACACGCAATGGCTGCAGGTGACTTTGATACGGCTCAGAAGGCGCTAAGCAAAACCACCAACGGCGATTTCGAAGGCGTTAACTATTTGGCGTCAGCGCAAATTGCTTTTGCCAATAACGATTTAGCCAAAGCCCGTTATTTCCTTGTTCAGGCAACTGATTTTCCAAAAGCAAAAGTAGCCGCAACAGTCATGCACGCGCGTATTGATATGGTTGAAGAAAAATACGATGCGGCACTAGAGAAACTTAACGAGCTTGACGAGCAAGAGCGCGAGAACAAGCAGGTTGTGCAGTTGAAAGCGCAAATTCTTGCCAAGTTAGGTAAGTGGCAAGTACTTCAGGAGAATTTGTCAGGCTGGCGTAAAGCATTGCCCAAAGCGGATTACACCGCATGGAGCCAGCGTATTGCCAAAGGTAAGTTTGCGGAAATTGCCAGTAAGCAAGGCGCTGTCGAGCTTAAATCATATTGGGAAACCCTACCCCGCAAGCTTCGTCACGACGATGCTTACCGCGCGGCTTACATTCAACAGTTGCTTGACCAAGGTATGCATGCCGACGCACAGAACTTGCTAGTTGAATGGCAAAAACGTGGCCCGAATAGCGCCCTGTTTCCGCTGTTCACGCAACTTAATATTCCTGATGCATCGCCATCGCTACGACTGCTTGAAAGCTGGATAAAGCAAGATGAAGATAATGTTTCGCTGTATTCCACACTAGGTCAGGTTGCGTTCAACTCAGGCGATGATGTGTTGGCGGAAAAAGCGCTGCTTAAAGCCACTAAAATGAAATCGCGCAAAGAAGATTTGTTGCTGCTGTCTGCAATTAGCGAACGCAAGCATGACACTGCCACAGCCCTTCAACTTTACAAGGAAGGTCAGCAGCTAGCCAGCTAAATGAATATTCGTTTAGCTTTCTGGTTGTACTTGTATTAACCGTAAAATTGAAGATATAGTAAAAAGGAATTCTCAACTCGGGTTATTTCAACAACAACCCGAGTTGACTTAAGCAACTTGTCGGAGTGCTTCACTGGTAACCCAGTAAGCTGAGACCGCGAAAGTGGGATCCGTAGAACCTGATCAGGCTAGTACCTGCGAAGGGAACAAGAAAATACAATGGGCACAATGTTAAGCGATAGTTTGGCACTGTGAAGCGACGTTGTTTTGCTGTTGATGATACATTGTTGGTAATAAGCTGTTGTTTGATAACACTGAAGAGCAAAAGATTCTAAATATTGTTGCTGCGAAGTTTTTAAAAACATCATGCGTAAACTTTAAGATAAGAATGTCGAGCTTAACGGTGCGGTATATAGCTTAAAGTAAATTGTTAGAGTTTATCGCCAACTAAACATCGTCAAAGGTAAGAGCAAAAAGGCAGAAGGTGACTATCACCAGAACCTTTACAAACAACCCGCTAACGTTATGGGCATCTGCCCTATCACACCTACACATTGTATTCTCCTTCACTCCTGACAAGCATTTTTTGAACCTAAATCTACAAGGTAAAATGCTATGTCGAACAGACGCGAACAGCGCCAACAAGCACAACAATTCATTAATGAACTTGCGGGCGAAGCTTACCCAAATTCTACTCGCCACTATGAATGTGGCAGCCGTGACGATATACGTGTGGCCATGCGCCTTATTCACCAACACGACAGTTTAGTGGGTGGTACCGAAGACAACCCTATTTTAGAGCCCAACCCGCCAATTCCGGTTTATGACACTTCAGGCCCCTATGGCGACCCGTCAGAAAATATCGACGTTCATAAAGGCTTAAGCCCGCTTCGACAAAAGTGGATTGAGGAGCGTAACGATACCCTTGAATTAGAGGGCGTTTCGTCAAGCTTTGCAAAAGAGCGAGAAAACGACATATTTACCGAAGATTTCCGGTTTATTCGCAGCCGCAAACCACTAAAAGCAAAAGCAGGCAAAAACGTTACCCAGCTTCACTACGCAAGGCAGGGCATTATCACCCCTGAAATGGAATATATTGCCATTCGCGAGAATATGGGTCTCCAAGCCATTAAAGATGCCGAACTGACGCAGCAGCACAAAGGCGAACACTTTGGTGCGAATTTACCCGATACCATCACGCCTGAATTTGTACGCCAGGAAGTGGCCGCAGGCCGCGCCATTATTCCATGCAACATCAATCACCCCGAGTTGGAACCAATGATTATAGGGCGTAACTTTCTAGTAAAGATTAACGCAAACATTGGTAATTCAGCAGTCACCTCGTCTATTGAAGAAGAGGTAGAAAAGCTGGTGTGGTCAACGCGCTGGGGCGCCGATACCATCATGGATTTATCTACCGGCAGAAACATTCACGAAACCCGAGAGTGGCTGCTGCGAAACAGTCCTGTTCCTCTTGGCACCGTGCCCATCTATCAAGCGCTAGAAAAAGTAAACGGTGTAGCCGAAGATTTAACGTGGGATATGTTTAAAGACACCCTAATTGAGCAAGCCGAACAAGGCGTAGACTACTTCACCATTCACGCTGGCGTGCTGCTTGAGTACGTACACCTTACCGCAAAGCGAGTAACCGGCATTGTATCGCGCGGCGGTTCGATAATGGCAAAGTGGTGCTTAAGCCACCACCAACAAAGTTTTCTGTATGAGCACTTTCACGATATTTGCGAAATTTGCGCTAAATACGATGTAGCGTTGTCGCTAGGTGATGGCCTGCGCCCTGGCAGCGTGGCTGACGCTAATGACGATGCGCAGTTCTCTGAATTACGTACTCTTGGTGAGTTGACGAAAATTGCATGGGAATACGATGTTCAGGTAATGATTGAAGGCCCAGGGCATGTGCCAATGCATATGATTAAAGCGAACATGGAAGAGCAGCTTAAGCACTGCCACGAAGCGCCGTTTTATACCCTTGGCCCGCTCACCACAGACATCGCACCTGGCTACGATCACTTCACATCAGGTATTGGTGCCGCCATGATTGGTTGGTATGGCTGCGCAATGCTGTGCTACGTAACGCCCAAAGAACATTTAGGCTTACCTAACAAAGAAGACGTCAAGCAAGGGTTGATCACTTACAAAATTGCGGCTCACGCTGCCGACTTGGCGAAAGGACACCCAGGAGCACAAATTCGCGACAACGCCATGTCGAAAGCACGCTTTGAATTCAGGTGGGAAGACCAGTTTAATCTGGCTCTCGACCCACATACCGCGCGCGCTTATCACGATGAAACCTTGCCGCAGGCGTCTGGTAAAGTTGCGCATTTCTGCTCTATGTGCGGCCCTAAATTTTGCAGCATGAAAATTTCTCAGGAAGTGCGCGATGTGGCTAAACAAGCGCAGCAGCAAGAGTTTGAGAAAGAAAAAGGCATGAAAGACATGGCCGATGCGTTTAACCAGTCGGGCGCTCAGCTTTACCACAAAGCAGATAGCAAGGTAGAGCTACCATGACAGGTAAGGCATCGATTAATCCTGTATTAAACCACCCCACCACTCCACTACCTCTAGTGTGGTGTGTGGGAGGCGTTGACTGTAGCGGCGGTGCGGGCGTTACCCGCGACGCCATTACGTTAGCCGATCTGAACATCCATGCTTGTGTACTCACTACACAGCTTACCGTGCAGTCCAACTCAATTATGCTTAGTAAGGAAAGCATGTGCGCTTCGGCATTAAATCAACAGTGGCAGGTGCTGTTTGAAGATACACCACCACGTGCTATTAAAATTGGCGCTATTGCTAATGATGAGCAAGCGCTGTTGTTGTGTGCACGTATTCAAAAAACATCTAACCCTCGCCCCTTCGTTGTATGGGACCCTGTACTGTCGACCTCGTCAGGTGGGGTGCTGAGTGAGTTAAGCGAAAGCGTAGTTGACGAGCTGTTAAATACGATAGATATGATTACGCCTAATACCGACGAACTTGCGTGGATCACTCATTTGCCAGTTGTTGATGAAGCGAGCTTGCTAACTGCAATCAATCGGCTAAGGGGTAAAGGCGCAAAGAGCGTATACGTTAAGGGCGGTCACGCCCACTGGCAAAAAAACGTGAGCGATATTTTTGTTTGCGCCTCCCACACCCTTCGTTTTAGCCAGCCGAAATACGCTAACGGCAACCTTCGCGGCACAGGCTGTATGTTAGCCAGCGCATTAGCGGCATTCATTGTGCACGACTACTGCATTGAAGATGCACTTACGCTTGCCAATGCTTACGTTAGTGAAGTTCGCAGCAACACATTACCAGGGCATAGCACAGCGGATAACGCAAACGCGATAAATGGTGAGTCAACTACCTACTTTGCACGAACAAACGGCTTTCCCTCAAAGCCAGAAAGCTTTCCGCTGGTGACCTTTCACCAACGTGGCGCTGCGTCTAGTGGAAAAGAGCGGGATAAGGATACCCTTCTTAAAGCCTCGTCTTGTAAAGAAGCCTATTTTCCAGCGCTCACCCAGACCAAATTAGGCATTTATCCAGTGGTAGATAGCGTGCAGTGGATAGCCCGCCTTTGGCCAACGGGTGTAAAAATCATGCAGTTGCGGGTTAAGCAAGGCTCCCAAGAAGACATTCGTCAGCAAATAAAAGAGGCAATAGAATTGGTGAAACACACCGACTGCCAATTATTCATTAATGACTATTGGGAGCTGGCCATAGAACTCGGGGCTTACGGTGTGCATTTGGGACAAGAGGATATCGACACCGCAGACCTAAACGCCATCCGTAGTGCAGGTTTACGGCTTGGAATATCAACGCACGGCTTCGCTGAAATTCAGCGAGTTCGCGCTTTAAACCCGTCTTACATTGCCCTTGGTCATATCTTCCCCACCAATACCAAAGACATGCCTTCAAAGCCGCAAGGTGTAGCACGTTTAGAAAAGTATGTGCAGCTTTGCGATGGCATTCCCACCGTTGCTATTGGTGGTATTAACTTATCGCGCATAAGCGATGTTGCTAAAACCGGTGTTAACGGCATAGCTGTGGTAAGTGCAATCACTCAGGCAGCACACCCGCTGAAAGCCTACCAAGCATTAGTTCAGGAGGCAGGGTTTGCTTAGCCATTCAGCTACTCATTCAATTAGTCACTCGGTAAGCCGAAAGCTTGAGCATCAGGATATACGTCGCTACAGCAGACAACTTTTGCTCGATTGCATTGATCACGACGGACAGCTTAACCTGGCCAGTTCGCACGCCGTTATTGTGGGGTTAGGTGGATTAGGCAGCTTAACCGCCCGCTATTTAGCAGGCGCAGGCGTGGGCAACATTACATTTATAGATGGTGACACCGTCGACATTAGTAATTTGCAGCGCCAAATAAGCTACAACGAAATGCACCTAGGCGAGCTTAAAGCTAAATCGCTTTACAATGAACTGCGTAAAGTGAACTCGCATTTAAACATCCAGTTTAAAAGCTTATTTGCTGATAGTAACAACTTACCAACATTAATTGCATCAGCCACCTGCGTGCTGGATTGCACCGACAACGTTAAGGTACGAAGGCAGATAAACCTGGCCTCGTTTCGCGCCTCTATTCCGCTTTTTATTGCAGCAGCCAGTGGGCTTACCTGGCAAGCGCTAAACTTGCCTCAAAACTCAGCCACCTGCGGTTGCTACGAGTGTTTAGTGAATAATGTTGCCGTACGCGAGGATTGCGTTAGCAAAGGTGTACTAGGCCCAGTAGTAGGCATGGCAGCATGCCACCAAGCTACCCAAGCCTTGTTATTTCTGGCAAGAGGCTTCGATGCCGATATTAAATGGGGCCATTACGTAAACGCCCATGCAGGCCAAGGTACGCTGCAAAGTTTCAAGCTTCCCCCCTCTTCTTCTTGTGAGGTATGCCAATGACCCAAATTAATATCAACGTGAACAATCAACCAATGAGCGTGATTTCTCCTATATCACTTAGTGAATTAATTGCTCTTAAACAATTGAAAGACGAAGGCACCGCCGTTGCCAAAAATGCCGCCATTATCAGCAAGAATGAATGGCCAACAACCTACTTAAGTAACAACGATACCGTGGATATCTTTACTCTAGTGGCAGGAGGCTAAAATGCTAACACTCGCAAATCACACCTTCCCTTCACGTTTGTTAACCGGCACGGGCAAATTTAGTAATCCAGACACCATGAGAAACGCGGTTCAGGCAGCTAAAAGCAGCATGGTGACCTTGGCAATGAAGCGCGTTGCTAGCCATAGCTCACAAGATGACACGCTTTCGGCATTAAAAGCATTAGGCGTTACTCTTTTGCCTAATACGTCTGGAGCAAAGAACGCGAAAGAAGCCATATTCGCCGCTGAACTTGCGTACGAAGCATTAGGTAGCCCTTGGGTGAAGCTTGAAATTCATCCAGACCAGCGCTACCTGTTGCCCGACCCAATCGAAACCCTGCTCGCCGCAGAAACACTGGTTAAAAAAGGGTTTCACGTTTTGCCATACTGCGGGGCAGACCCGGTATTGTGTAAACGCTTGGAAGAGGTAGGCTGCGCCGCCGTTATGCCATTAGGCGCGCCTATTGGGAGCAATCAGGGCTTACAAACCAAACCCTTTTTGCAAATTATTGTTGAGCAAGCGTCGATACCCGTCATTGTAGATGCAGGCATTGGTAAGCCGAGCGAAGCCATGGCGGCCATGGAGCTGGGAGTAGACGCAGTACTGGTAAATACGGCTATCGCCACGGCTAAGGACCCAGTTGCTATGGCAGCAGCGTTCGCAAGCGCCGTAGAAACGGGGCGAAAAGCCTTTGAAGCTGGACTTGGTGCTACCAGCAGTTTTGCCCAAGCCTCTAGCCCGCTTACCGCCTTTTTGGAGCCGGCGGTATGAAGGTAGCACAGGCATTAATGCAGCAAGACTTGTCGCATGTGGCTATGTCGATAAACAGCAAAACAGCGGGCGACGTAGAACGAGCGTTAGGTAAAGATACACTTTCTTTAGACGACTTCATGGCGCTGATCTCTCCCGCTGGCGCTAAGTACTTAGAAGCCATGGCCTATCGCGCTAAAGCAATGACTCGCCATCGCTTTGGCAATACCATGCAGCTGTTTGTACCTTTGTATTTGTCAAACTTGTGTGCCAACGAATGTACCTATTGCGGCTTTACCATGAGTAACAAAATAAAGCGCAAAACCCTGTCTATAAGCGAAGTATTAACCGAAATTGAAGCCATCAAAGATTTAGGGTTTTCACAAGTGTTGCTGGTTACTGGCGAGCACGAAACTAAAGTGGGGATGGAATATTTTGAGCAAACCCTAAGCGCCATTCGCGAAAAAGTGAGCTACCTTATGATGGAGGTACAGCCATTAAAGCGCGAGCAATATGAAACCTTGAAGCACCTAGGATTAGATGCGGTGTTGGTGTATCAAGAAACCTACTCACCGCAGCACTACGCCAGTTACCACACTCGAGGCAAAAAGCAGGATTTTTTATGGCGCTTAGAGGCCACCGATCGCATAGGGAAAGCGGGTATTGATAAATTAGGTATTGGTGCACTACTGGGTTTGGGAGACTGGCGGGTTGATAGCGCTATGACCGCCCTTCATGGCAAATTAATACAGCAACACTATTGGCAAAGCCGCGTATCTATTGCCTTTCCGCGCCTTCGTAGCTGCGAAGGTAACACCACCGGCGGTAACGCCCTAACCAATAGTAAACTCCCTAACGAGCGAGATTTGCTGCAGCTCATCTGCGCCCACCGCATATTTAACCCTCAAGCCGAACTCTCGCTGTCTACCCGAGAGTCAGCGGTATTTCGAGATGGGGTAATGCCACTTGGCATAACGTCGATGAGTGCAGCCTCGCAAACACAGCCTGGCGGTTACAGCGCGCCATCGAAGGCGTTAAATCAATTCGATATTGACGACAACCGATCTGTGTCAGACGTCGTAAGCGCCCTTTCAATGAATGGATTAGAGCCTGTTTGGAAAGACTGGATGCCTTTCACACAGCGCACTTAGGCATAGGAAAAGCATTTTGTTTTGTGAAAAACGTAGTTTAATTCATCACTTTTCTACCCCTTTAAACGATTAGTTTTTTTAAGGGAAAATAAGAGAAAATTTGTTTTGCTTTCGTGCAAAACCCTCCGTACAATCCGCCCAAATTTTAGCCAGACACTCTACCTATGCGTCTGGCTTTTTTGTCTCATTTATCTCATATTAGATTTATCAAAACTAAAGGGCAGTGCGTTGGATACCGTTGAATTTATTCAAATTCGTAGATTTATAGTGAAGCTAGGCAAAATGCTGCACAAGTACGGTACCCCTGCGTTCCGTCTTGAAGCTTACCTTGGCGAAGTTGCTAAGTATTTAGGTGTACACGCTTCGTTTATTTCAACGCCAACTTCGCTAACTTTTGTTATCTGGAGCGACCGCCACGAAGATGAATACAACCATGCTGCGCGTTTGCTTCCAGGCGAGCTAGACATGAATGCGTTGTCGCTCACCGATGAATTGGCCAGTGAACTTCTGTCGGGAAAATTAACCTTAAGTGAAGCTGACAAGCGCTTAAATGAAATAGACGCCATGGGCAGCCCCTACGGTAAATGGGTTACAGGTATTGCCTTTGCTATGGCCACCGGCGCGTTTGCTATGCTAATGGGTGCAAGCTGGAGCGAAATTGGCTGGTCGGGCGCTTTGGGTATAGTGGCTTATCTTTGGACCTTATGGGCACAGCAGTCTAAACGCGTAAACTTGATGCTAGAGCCTGTCACCGCGTTCGTTGGCGGTATTCTTGCCTGCGCTATTGGTCAGTACGTTGACCCGGGCATTAACATTCCGCTGGTAGTGCTTTCATCAGTAATTGTGTTTGTACCCGGACTAGCGCTGACGATGGGTCTTGCCGAGCTGTCATCGCGAAACATGGTGTCGGGCACCGCCCGTACTATGGACGCCATCATGCAGCTGTTTAAGCTGTATTTCGGTGCGTTTCTTGGTGTGTCAGTGGGCTTTAGTGCGTTTGGTGAAAACGTGTATACCCCTGCAGAATCGCTGCCTTACTGGGCTACATGGCTGGCGGTGTTCTTGCTGTGTATTGCCCTAGTTGCGATATTCAGAACACGCATTAAACATATTCCATGGGCATTGGCTGCAGCATTTATTGCCTACAGTGCTACCGCATGGAGCTCTGATTACATGAGTCCTGGGCTAGGCGCGTTCGTGGGTGCGTTTGCGTTAGGTATTTTTGCTAATGCGTTCACCCGCATTGCTAACCAACCCGCAACCATTGTGGCTATGCACGGGCTTATAGTGCTGGTGCCGGGGTCTAAAACCTATATTGGCTTGAACTCGTTTATGACGGGCCAGGACTTTGTAAAGGCCGACCATTTGGGGCAAGAAGTATTCCTTATCTTTATGTCACTATTGGCGGGATTAATCTTTGCTAACGTAGTGGTGCCCACTAAAAAGGCGCTATAACGTAATGACTGCAACCTTTTGGGGTTCTCGCTAACACACTGTTGTTGTAGTTAGGCTGCGCAAAATCAATAGCGCAGACTAACAAGCAGGCAGGACGGGCTATTTAAGTAACTTGATCAACGCTCGCCCTAAACGGGCGTTGAGCGCACCTGCAGCAATCGCTTCAGCCGAATTTTCCATAAACTTTGCAGACAGGCTGCCGCCGATTTGATTGGCAACTTCGTCGGTAGCTAAGTCAAACACGCCTTGCGCCGCAATGTTTTGCGCCAACACTTTGAGCAATTTCCAGTTCCCTGCTGTACTTGGTCTTAGTCCGTACACACGGGCCATTCGACGAATGGTGCGAAAGCTAATCCATACCACCGCGAATGTTTGAATAAGATTATTTGGGCTTATAAACGCAAGGCTTCCGGCGGTTACCGACTCTTTATTCAGCACCTTGTGCGCCTTTTCCTGAACCGGTTTTAGTACCGTGTCTTCGTACAAGCCTAATCGCTCTGGGCCTGTCATGTCGTCTTGAAGCTGCTGCTTGTAACGCTCGAAACAATGCGCTGCATAAGAACCACGCGAAAAGCGTTTGCCGTGCTGGCTTAGCACGCGATCAATTTTCTGTGGCGATGCTTCTGTTCCCGCTGAGGGCTCTTGTTGCGCTAAAGGCTTTTGTTTCGCTGAGGGCTCTCCTCCCGCTGATGGCTTTTGTTTCGCTAAGGGCTCTACCCCATTACTAGCCAGCAAATCTCGGATAACGCTTGCATCTTCCATTGCCGTATTTACTTGCTTGTAGCCTCGCCACTCTTTAAAACTCAAAAAACTAAAGCAGCTAACAAACCCAACTAATAGCGCGCCTAGTACACCTGTACCGATGGGGTGCTCAGAAACGTTTGCCGCAAGGGTGGTATAAGCTTCAAATACGAAAAATCCAATTAAGGAAAACACACCAAACCCTAATGTTGCCGCACCTAACGACAGGCCACTATTTTTGGCGTCGACTTCCCATATATCTTCAGCAACTTGCTTGGGAAGTTTGGTTTCAGGCTGCGCTATATCTAAAGTTTGCGTTTTAACTTTGGTTTTGTATTGCGGCTTTTTTACCGCATCACTTTCACTGTCATTATTGGGTTTACCATACCCAGTTGCCGTATTGCGCTGTGCTTCCTCATCGGCATTGCCGTAAATTGCATTGCTTCTAAGCGTAGACTGGCTTACCTGCTCTGGGCTTTCGTCAAATTTATAAGGTTTATCGCTCATTCTTACTCTCCTTTGCCCAGTAAAAACTGAAGCAATCTGTCTACGCCCTTACCCGCTAAAATGCGCGCCTTAAAATCGCTAGGCACACTCACATCAGGTACTGGAAAATGGCTACCCTCTTCCATCTCTTTTAGTGTGCTGGGAATAGGTTCGAACGTAGATTCTACATAGCGGCCATCGAAGTCTTTATAACGAATAGCATCGTCGTTACTACCCTCATCGGTCACTTGCATGCTAGACACTAGAAAATGCTCGAACTGAATAGGTTTACCATCGAACCGTGCTCTGGCTCCTTCGGTAATTTGGGTAAGTAAATTAAGTAAGTTAGCGCGCTGACTTACAGGCACAAGATCAGACTTAGTGGCCACAAACGCCACTTTGCCAATTTGCTCTTTTTTCAGCACATTACGTGAAAACCAGGTGCTTTGCCCGTATACAAAGGTATCTGCCAAGTGACTCAGGGTTTCCTTCAGCTGATACAAATGCTGCCTGCTGTGGTTAAGCCCTTCAAACAAGTCGACAAGAATTATCTGCTTGTCGGTCTCTTTAAAAATGGACTGCTTCAACGGCGTTAACCACCCACTTTGGAATTTAGCAAAGTGCTTATTGAACACTTTAAACCAGGGGTGTGACACATCGCTGGTAATGCTAGATGGCAGCGGCGTAAAACCAAACGCCTGCCAGTCGAAATCGCTCGACTCCAATAAAAAACTGCCCGGCTGAAGAAGCGATATACCATTGGCCTTAGCTTCTACTAAATAATCGCGATAAGCATTAACCAGAAGCTGAATGCGCTGCTCGGTTGGCTCTTGCTCGAAATCAAACTGATTAACAAACGCTTTCCACTGGTTAGCAAAATACTGTTGCGGGCCACTACTAAGCTGCGCCCACGCAGAGTCTGACCAATGGGCATAGGTTTTACTTAGCATGGGAATGTCGGTCACCCATTCTCCGGGGTAATCGATAAATTCAAATACCACGTCGCTGTGCGGGAGTACATGACGCTTAAGCGAGGCAGTCTCTTTTAAACGCACCACCAGCTTAAAACCGAATGCTTCTTCAGTGGCCTTAGGCCATTGCCCGTTTTCAAGATCAGCAATGTTTTGCAAATGTGGAAATGGTTTGTAGCCTTCAATGGGCTCTATGCGCATATCAAGCACTTGGGATGGCGGCAAATAACGTAGCAGAGGCAAACACGCATAGCCCTCTTCGCTACGGCTTTTCAGCATAGTAATGAGGCTGGTGAACAGCATAGATTTACCGCTTCGACTAAGCCCAGTAATGGTGAATCGGTGGGTTTCTTTATTAAACACACTGCTAAGTTTGTCGCCAGTTAGCGACGCCATTGCCCGAGTCTTGTCAAAAAGCGTAGCGATATTTTTTTGCATTATTTTGTTTGTATTCTGCCTTTGCAGTTCCTATTCGCTTGAACCTAAACCCTTTAAAAATAATGTGCAAAGAGGGCTGCTCTTACTTCTTTGTCTTCACATTATTATAGATATGCTCAAAGGATTAATGTGGCTGTTAACGCAGAAAAGCAAGGGCAGTGCCAGCTAAATACGCTACTTTATGACTAAGCAGCGCAGTTCGAATATTGTTTATTAATGCTCGCGGGTTTGATTAAAGAGCTTTTTCTTAATGCGGTTCTTACTGGAATGCCAGTGATTCTTGGGCTTGCGCGGTGCGTTTTCGATAACGTGTTCAAAATCGATATCCGACTTTTTAGTGGGCGGCACGTGGGCGCAAAAGAATGTATCAATATGTGACTGAGCCAGCCTTTTTAAGCTTTCGCGATATTGATTTGGGTGGCATAACGGATACGGTGGTACTAATTCACCTTTCACCTGTACCAAAACATCGGCAATGTAAGCCTGATGCGTAGGAATGTGCTGAAGCGTTAAGTCGTGATCGGTATGACCTGGCGTATACATGACCTGCCAATCTGAGAAACCGGGCAGTGGTTGGTTGTCGGCAAGGGTCATATCTGGCGTTAGTATCGGGTTGTACCATATGGGCATTCTTGGCTTACCAATACGGTTAGCCACCCACCAGGTTAGCAACAAATCTATACCGTGAGCAGTACGCCCAGCAAACCCAGCATACCAATTGATGGCTTTAGGATGAGATGCCACCTGCGCGCCAGTTCGCTCACGCAGCTTAATGGCACCACCGGCGTGATCGGGGTGCATGTGTGTAACCACAATCAGCTTTAAATCACTTAACGGGCGCCCTAGGGTTTGCGTAATAAACTGACACACCTTATCTACATCGGCGCGGCTACATCCATCAAGCAATAGCAGCCCATTACTGTCTTCAACCAGATAAATATGCTGTATATAGCCTGCTAATGTGTGAATTTTCATTACTGCTTCCTTTTCACCCTAACTCGCGCCGCTTAGCAAAGTGCCTGCAGTCAAACCTAAGCCCCCACTTTGCGTCGTGCTTCTATATTCCATGCTTATACTGCAAACATAGCTTGGCACCGCAACTCGTTGATACCACTTTAGTACCCGTGGTGGAATTAACACCATTAGCGCTGAATCCTATCAGGAACTATCTGGTAAGACCAGATTCAGCGAACAAGTGTAGCATTAAATTTCGTAACCACATTAGACCCGGTTCGCCTTCCTGTTGGCTATGCCAGTAAAGATGGGTTTCCAAGGCCGGTAACTGATAGGGCAGTTTAGTGCTAATCAGATTATCGTCGCTTACCGCATCAGCCACAGACCCAGGCAAAGTTAGTAAAGCGTTAGTATTAGCAACCACGTCTGCCGCAGCCCGATAGTTTTGGCAGCGCCACAAAGAAGGTCGGCTTACGCCCAGCTGTTGCAATGCAATTTCTTCCACCGACGCTCCTTTTGCGCGATTAGACACTGTAATATGGCGTGCCGCCACATACTTTTTCTTATCTATATTCTGAGCCAACGGGTTTTGTTTATTCATTAGCACTTTGTATGTGTCGCGACGTAACAACGAGTGCGAGATGGGCGCAGCTACGGCGCGACCTATATCGATGACTAAATGCAGGTTACGGTTGGTTAAGTCTGCCAGCATAGCGTCGCGATGTAAGCGAGTGCTCACTATTTCAATGTTAGGAGCCTGCCTTTCAAGGGTTGAAAGCAGTACAGGCAAAACCCCTAATTCAAGAGACTCTTGCATGGCGATAACAAAGCGCTGATGGCTATGTAACGGGTTGAAGTCAGCAAACTCCCCCAGTGCTTTTCGAATATCTCCCAAGGCTTTCAGGATAGTGGGCGCCAATCGTTCGCAGGCTGCGGTTGGCAACATGCTTTGTTTTTCTTTCACAAACAGTGGGTCGCCCAAAATATCCCTAAACCTGCGCATGGCATGACTAACGGCCGAGGGCGTAATGTGAAGCGCTTCCGCTACGCGGGTCATATTTCTGTGCTGCCACAGCGCTTCAAAAACCTTTAGCAGGTTTAGATCTAGTTTTTCAAATTGTCTGCTTTCAACCATTGCCAGCACCATGAACGAAATTCACAACAAGTAAGGATTATATTTCATTTCATTCACTGAGCAACTTTCACTAGTATGGATTTAAGGAATAGTGTTCGCACGCCTAGAAACGGCCTATCAACTTTGTTTTGACTGACCGGTGGCGTGATGCGAAGCACAACTACTCTACTTTTAAATATTACAAACTAAATGAACTGCAAAAGGTGCCCTATGGATTTTTCACATAACGACAAAACCAAAGCCTTACTAGAAAAGCTCGATAATTTTATAGCCGAGCATATAGCGCCTATCGAAAATGAAGTTTACGACTTTCACCATAAAGAAAATAATCACGGCGACTGGAAGAGCTGGAAGCTACACCCTGGTACAGAAGCGCTAAAAGCTAAAGCGCGCGAAGCAGGGCTAGCCAACCTATTTTTGCCCGATGCTGAATTAGGCCAGGGCCTTACCACACTTGAATATGCGCCAATGGCTGAGCGCATGGGTAAATACCTTTTTGCACCAGAGATTTTTAACTGTAATGCGCCTGATACTGGCAATATGGAAGTGCTGTATCACTTCGGTAGCGATGCTCAAAAAGAGAAATGGCTTAAACCATTGCTGGCAGGTGAAATACGCTCGGTGTTTGGTATGACAGAGCCTGATGTTGCATCGTCTGACGCTACCAATATGGCCGCTACCATTATCGAAGACGGTGATGACGTAGTGATTAACGGCAAAAAGTGGTGGTCGACAGGCCTAGGCCACCCTAACGCTGCAATAACCATATTCATGGGTTTGTCTAACCCAGATAACGACAAACACAGTCGCCACAGTATGGTAGTAGTGCCACTTGATACACCAGGGATCACCATCAAACGTATGCTAGATGCCTATGGCGATTTTGATGCCCCTTACGGCCATGGGGAAATGCATTTCGATAATGTGCGCGTGAGCAAAGACAACCTAATTATGGGATTAGGAAAAGGCTTTGCTATTGCACAAGGGCGCTTGGGCCCTGGCCGTATTCACCACTGCATGCGAGCTATCGGTATGGCAGAAAAAGCCCTAGAACTTGCACTGAAGCGCGGTCACGAGCGCGTTGCGTTTGGTAAACCAATCATCCGCTTAGGTGGCAACTTAGAACGGGTAGCAGATGCTCGTATGGCTATTGAACAAGCGCGTTTGCTTACGCTTCACGCCGCATGGAAAATTGATAATTTAGGCGTTAAGCATGCTATGACCGAAATCTCAGCCATTAAAGTGGTGGTGCCGAATATGCTACAAAACGTGGTGGATATGGCATTACAAATTCACGGCGGTGCGGGTATGTGTAGCGACTTCCCTCTGGCGCGATTTGCCGCTGGCGCAAGAGCACTTCGCTTAGCTGACGGCCCTGACGAGGTACACAAAGGCATGGTGTCTCGTTTAGAGCTTAAGAAGTACCTATAAATTAAAGACAAAAAAATGCGGCCTTAGGCCGCATTTTTGTATGTGAAAGATAAATTGTTAGGCTAGTCATCGATATGTGAATTCGAGACACAAATGCTAGCCTATATACACCTTGCACTGTTAGGTCAGTTAATCTCTGACGCGGCTTCCTGCTGCATGCGCTGATGGATTGCGTCGAGCTTGGAAAAACTCTGATACAGTTCTGGGTGCGTAGCTATCAGTGCCGATGCATGTTCAAAGACTTCTTCTCTTTCGTCTTGTGTTAACAAACGTACATGCTCATTGGTGGGCAATCGGCTCATGTCGATGCCGTGTTGAGAAGGTGTTTGCTCAAGCATGGAACGAAAATCTTTCACATAGCGCGGCTCACAACTTTTGCGCCCTACTTGGCTACCAATAGGTTTGTGATATTGGCAAACCATATCAGTCTGGGCAGTTTCGCTTATGCGGTTAAAAAGCGCGAGAAACGCGAAACGTTGTTCATCAAATGCATGCTTTAACTGAGGTGTGGTTTTCTCGTCTATGGCTTCAGCAATGTCATAGCTGCGCGGATTTGTATGCGCCGACAGTTCGCAACACATACAAATGCCCGCTGTCAGCACAGCGAGTTGGAAAGTATGATTAAAGGCATTGCTTAAATGCTTAGTCACTTGAAACTCCATCTTCTTAGTGTTTAGTAACAGTAGCAAGTGGTTTAATTTTAATCAATTAATAAACATTGGCTTTCGCAGGCAAACCTGCAAAGTTGCTCACAACTCGCTGAGAGCACAAACAAAAAATGCGGCCGAAGCCGCATTTTATCATTCAAATTTTCGAGTATTTTTTACGTCGAATACATTAGAAAGTATACGATGCACTCAACTGCGCATTGATACCAGCACCGTAGTAACCAACCGTATGAAGGCTGTTAATGTACTTTTTATCGAAGATGTTGTTGATGTTCATGCGAACAGTGAAATCTTCAGTAAACGCGTGAGAAGCATAAACGTTACCTAGGAGGTATGCGCCTTGCTTAACGTTGTAGTCTACGTTGCTGATTTCAGACTGCCATCTACCACCAAAACCAACTTCAATTTCTGGTGCTTGTGGTACGGTATAACCCAATTGGAACGTAACTACGTCACGTGGTGCCCATAGGTTAGCGTCGTTGCCTTGCTGGTCTTCTACGTCAATATTGGTGTATGACGCATTAACACGTAGGTCGTCAGTTAGCTGACCTGCCAGCTCAATTTCAAAACCGTCAGACTCTACCGATACACCTTTATAATAATACTGAAGGGTATCAGGGTTAGTACCAGCATAGGCTGCCAAGTTGTCTTGCTCAGCAGTGAAGTAAGCGAATGTGGTTAGTAGTCTGTCGTCGAACCACTGTGCCTTGAAGCCCGCTTCAAAGTTCTTACCTTTGGTTGGGTCAAGGTATTGGCCGTTTACGTCATACTGCTCTTGTGGCTGATACACGTCAGAGTAACTTACGTACGCATTCACATCTTCTGTTACTGCGTAAGTTGCACCTACATAAGGGCTAGCTTCGCTTTCTGAATTGTCGATAACCGCACCTGAGTTTTGACCGGTACGCTCAAAATCAATGGCGTTGAAACCCGCAATGATGTGCATTGCGTCAGTTACGCTGAATCGGGCAGAGCCGAAGTAACGGGTAAGTGTTTGCTCAATATTCGAGTACTCAGATACACCCAACCACTCTGGCTCGGCAATAGCGTCTAAGCCATATGGGAAAGCTGGTGTTGGGCCGTATGCTGGTGTGGTGCCGTAATCAAAAGCGTGAACAAAAGACACGTCATCGCTAGTAGCGTGACTTGCACCGAAGTTCACTTCATGACTGCGACCAAACAACTCGAAGTTACCAAATACACGGCCTTCAAAAAGGTGTGAATCAATTTCAGAGTCGTAACGACCTGGCCAGCCAACTAAACCTAAGCCAGTTTCTTTATCAATAGCGCCGTACGCATAAAACAGCTTACTTTCATCTTCGTAGCCACGGAAGTTGTAGCTAAGTAGCAATTGCCAGTCGTTGTCGAATTCGTAGTCTAGCTCAACAAAGGCGTTAGTGGTTTCAGTGTCCCACTTTGTCCATTCTTGAGTAGTCGTGTCGTTAATGTCCCACTCGGCTTGGGTGCCGTCGGTGTAGTTAAATACTAGCCCGCCCCACGTGTTGCCATCGGTATTGGCATCTTGGTAAGACAAGCCAAAGGTTACTGTTGCGTTATCGGTTAACTGACCGTCAATAACACCGTAAACAAAGCCACGATCGTTTTCCAAACCATCTAGGTGAGACTCTTTGTCTTCAAAGCTACCTACCACACGCGCAGCCCAGCGGCCGTCTTCGGTAAGCAACATTGAGTAGTCGCCTTGAACGCGCTTAAAGTTGTAAGAGCCAATGCTTGCACCTACTTCCCCACCTTCTTCATTGGTAGGACGCTTGCGCACGTAGTTAATGGTTCCTGACGCGTTACCCACACCTGTAAGTAGGCCGTTCGCACCACGAATCACTTCAATTTCTTCGTAACCGTAAGCTTCAACAGCGCCGGTCACAATACCCCAGTCGTTAGGCAGGCCTACACCATCAATTTGGGTGTTTTTAATTTCAAAACCACGTGCAGTGTAGTTAGTACGGTTGGTTTCCCACTCTTCAACATTGATACCTGGAGCCAGCTTTAGCGCATCGTTAATGTTGAACGCACCAAACGACTGCATAAGGTCTTCAGAAAGAATGCTAATAGACTGAGGCGTTTCACTGATTTCCATGGTCAAGCCAGTTGCACCGCGACTTACACGGTTTTGGCGAACACCCACAATACGAATTTTTTCTACATCTGCTTCTTTTACTTCTACTGTATCGTTTTGCGTGGTTTGTGCATTTACCGACAAAGCAAACGCGATAGGCGTTAGTGCAAATAAACTGCTTAGTTTCATGGTCTTCTCAGTGTTATATGTGGTTATTAACAACAGGGTTATTTTTGAGCGCAGATTATACGTAAAAGTAAAGCAACTTCAAATGATAATTATTACCATTCACTAAAAATAAAGTAAAAGCTCTTTTTAGTAATAAAAATGCTAGGCCATGCTTCCAATTGTGTTTTTGAAGCGTTTAAAGGCAATAAAGTAGAATGCGCACCCTATTAGAAAAAGCGCGATGAGTTGTGGGTATATCACGGTTATGCCTGCACTTCTGTAAAGTACGCTTTGAGATGCCATTACGAAGTGCGTATTAGGCATCAGTAACATTATGTATTGGATGAAATCAGGCATGCTTTCTCTGGGTGTGGTGCCCCCTGACAACAATTGAAGCGGTAATAAAACTAATATCAGCAGCAGACCAAACTGCGGCATGGAACGAGCGATGGTAGCCATAAAAATTCCCATACTCGATACCGCAAACAACTGTAATGCAACTGCTGCCATAAATAGGCGAATGTCGCCACTTATTGGCACATCCAACGCACCCATTATGATTAAGTAGACCGACATTAGTGTAGCGAGCCACACCACCAGACTGGTCGCGAGAATTTTAGAGAGCATGATTTCACTGTTTGAAACGGGCATTGCCAGTAAGTGCTCTATTGTGCCGCGCTCCTTTTCACGGATAAGCGCAGCGCCGGATAAAATAATGGCAATCATAGTAACGGCACTAATCAACTCCATCACAGAACCGAACCAGTAGCTCTCTAATGCTGGGTTAAAACGTGCACGAAGCACTAACTCGACGGGCAGCACAGTTTCACTTTTATAACCTCGTAAATAAGCCCCCACTTCATCGTTAATAATTTCAGTAATGTATCCATTTCCGGTGAACGCTTGACTGATACGCGTTGCGTCGACGTTTACTTGGATATCGGGGGTTAGCCCCTTACTTGCCTCCTTTTCAAAGTTAGGCGGAATGGTAACTACAAAAGTAAACAAGCCAGTATCGAGAGCTTCGTTAACTTGATGATGCTCAATAATTTCGGGAGTTAGAAAGTAAGGCGGCACAAAAGCATCAATAACTCTTCGGGATAATTGAGATTGGTCGTGGTCGACAAAAGCAATTGGCGCGTTGTGAAGGGTTTCAGGTACCGCCGTTGCGGCCGTGTAAATATTCAGCGTAAAAACGTAGACGATAAGAATAAGCATGGCCGGATCACGCCATAAACTCCACAGTTCTTTAATGCTTAATTGAAAAACAGTTTTTGTTTTCACTCTTAGCGCTCCTGTTTTTTAAGCAAAACAGTGGAAAGCCACAATGTGATAGGTATAGAGAGCGCGATGGGAATAATCGCGAAGTCTAACGAACTAAAATCCAGACCTTTGCTGAAAATGCCGCGACTTACCAACAGGAAGTAGCTAACCGGATGCACTTCCCCAATAACGCGACCTGCGCCCTCCAGTGCAGACACCGGCGTGATCATGCCAGCAAATTGAACCGCCGGTACCATAGTGCCTATGGTTGTAAGCAAGATAGCGGCAATTTGGCTATTGGTGAATACCGATGCCAGCAAGCCAAAGCTGGTTGAGAACGTGACGAACAACAAAGCGATGACACATAACGCCACTATGTCACCTTTAAGAGGCACGTTAAACAGCCATACCGCCATTGCCACCAGCAACAGAAAACTGACAAAAGAAGTAACGATGTAGGGAAGCTGTTTACCAAGTAAAAACTCCAGTTTTGTCACCGGCGTAACGTATAGATTGATAATGGAACCCAGCTCTTTTTCTCGCACCACAGCTAGCGACGTTAATAACGCCGGGATCATCAGAAGTAGCATGGGTATTACCGCAGGCACAATGGCCACTAGACTACGTATATCAGGGTTGTACAAATATCGTGATACAACATTAACATCGCTTGTTGACTGAACCTGGCTCATTTGTGATGCCTGCTGAAGCAACCACGTCATGTGAATGCCTGTAACGTAACCTTGTATAGTTTCGGCACGTGAAGGCATAGACCCATCTATCCAAGCGCCCAGTTGCACTTGCTCTCCTTTGTGCACCTTCTGCCCAAATTCAGGCGGAATTTCCACGGCAAGAGAAATCTCGCCGCTTTTCATTCTTTTATCCATATCGCTGTAACTAACGATGGCAGGTTGCTCGTTGAAATAGCGCGAGCCAGAAAGAGCGCTGCGGTACTCTATACTTGTTGCAGACTGGTCGCGGTCGAACACCGCATAACGCAAATCTTCCACATCCATGGTTATGCCATAGCCAATAACCACCATAAGCACCATACTTCCCAGAAATGACATAGTTAGGCGAATAGGATCTCTTATAAGCTCTAATGTTTCTCGGGAGGTATAACTCAATAACCGCCGAAGGGATTTGGTGTGTTTGCGTGAAGTTGATTGCGCTGTAAAAGCAGCGGGATTTGATGCCGAATCGTTAAGCTTATCTTGAGTAGACTGTGCGTCTAACAAATAGGCGATAAAAGCTTCCTCAAGGGAGTGAGAAGACTTATTCGCTTTTATCGCTTCTGGTGTGTCTGTGGCTAAAACCTTGCCCGCGTGCATCAGTGAAATGCGGTCACATCGCGCCGCTTCATTCATAAAGTGCGTGGATATAAAAATGGTTACGCCATCTTGGCGCGCTAAACCTATAAGCAGCTGCCAAAAATCATCCCGCGCAACGGGGTCTACCCCAGATGTGGGCTCATCTAGAATGAGAACTTCAGGTTTATGAACCATAGCGACAGCTAAAGACAAGCGTTGACGTATTCCCAACGGTAAAGCGTCTGGAAGGCTGTGCTGATGGTGGTGAAGTGAAAAGCGAGTTAGCATTTCATCCACCCGCGTATTGAGAGTGTTGGCGGCAACGTTAAAAAGCTTGGCGTGCAGCGTTAAGTTTTGTCTTACGGTTAGCTCTGAATACAAGGAAAAGCTTTGCGACATATAGCCAACACGGTACCGAGTACTAAGGTCGTTTGCGCCTAACGGACTGCCTAACATCCACGCTTCGCCTGCGGTTTGAGGCAACAGCCCGGTTAGCATTTTCATGGTGGTCGACTTACCACAGCCGTTCGACCCCAGAAACCCAAAAATCTCGCCTTTTTTGATACTAAAACTTACCTTGTCTACCGCAACAAAATCACCAAATTTCATGGTTAGATTCTTAGCTTCAATTGCCGTTTCAGTGTGATTACTCGCTAAGTGAGTTTGAGTATCTACGCGCTGATGCTTGTGCTTAATCTCATCCGGTAAAAGCGCGATAAACGCTGATTCCAAATCAGTGGTATGAGTGCGTGTTAACAGCTCCTCGCTTGTTCCCGTCGCTAAAATTTCACCTGCGTTGAGGGCAATTAGGTGGTCGAATTGTTGCGCCTCTTCCATGTACGCTGTTGCGACTAAAACCGTTATCTCTGGCCGAGCGGTACGAATATCGCGAACTAATGCCCAAAACTGACTTCTGGCAAGCGGGTCTACACCCGTAGTGGGTTCATCTAAAATCAATAAGCGAGGGTCGTGAATTAACGCGCAACACAAGCCCAATTTCTGTTTCATTCCACCAGATAGCTTACCCACAGGCCGGCTTAAAAAAGGATAAAGCCCTGTTCGCTTAGTTAGGTTGTCTATGCGAGCCCTGCGCTGTTTACGACTATGCCCAAAAAGCTTGGCAAAAAATTGGAGGTTTTCTTCTACGGTTAGCGTGGGATAAAGGTTTTTACCTAGCCCCTGAGGCATATAGGCAACGTCTGAGCAGATGATTTTTCTGTGCTTATTGCTGCGTATATCCCCACCTAGCACACTCAGCTGCCCCTCTTGCATCACCCTTTCACCCGCGATTAATGACAGTAAAGTAGACTTCCCCACTCCATCAGGGCCAATTACACCCACCGTTACACCCGCAGGTATAGATAGCGAAACATTGCTAAGTGCGGTTGCGTTTTTATACCGAACCGTTAGGTCGTGCGCCTCAATAATGTTGCTCATCGCTCGATAAACTCAATGAGCTCAGGAAGGCTTTCAGGCCAGTTGGCTTCTTCGTTTAGCTTCACCCAAACAACGCCAGGCAATCCCGTTTTCACCCTTTCAATGTGTTGATTTAATAAAGAGACTGGTATTTGGGCTTTCACCCTGAACATTAGCTTTTCGCGTTCGCTTTGGGTTTCCACCGACCTAGGAGTAAATTGGGCAACGTCAGCCACGTAAGAAATAACCGCAGGAATAGCTATATTGGGCGCTGCATCAAGCACAATTCGCGCCTCACCTCCTATAGCCAGCCTTCCCACTTGAGAGGCAGGCAAAAAGAACGTCATGTAAACATTGGTGAGATCCACCAGACTTAACACTCTGCCACCGGCGCCAACCACCTCACCAGGCTCAACCACTCGATATTGAATGCGCCCGTTGCGAGGCGCTTTAAGCACCATGTCATTTATTTCAGACTCAATCTGGGCAATGGTGGCATCGGCTGCACTTACCGCGGCCTGCGCCGAGAAGTACTGTGCTTTCGTTGCTTCAATAGTGGCATCGGCAGCAGTTAATCGCGCCTTTGCAGCATTAACCGCAGCCTTGGCGCTTTCTACTGATGTTAGGTTGTCTTCTGCTAGCTGTTTAGATACAGCCCCGGTTTTAGCCAGTTCGCTGGTGCGCTTGGCATGAGCGATAGCCGCTTTTAACTCTGCCTTTGCTTGAAGCAAGGCTGCTTCTAATGCGGCCTTTTCACTCTCTCGCTGGGCTATGGCCATGTTTGCAGCTTCAACGGCGCTTCGGGTTTGCTGGCGCTGCGCTTTAGCCTGCTGTAGCTGGCTGTTTATGGTAGACGTATCGAGCTTTGCGACCACGTCACCTGCGCTAACCATGTCGCCTTCCCGGACATATATTTCTTCAACACGCCCTGCGACTTTTGCGGAAATACCAATTTCGGTAGCTTCAATTCGCCCGTTTCCCGACACGACATCAAGGTCTTCGTCGCCATTAAAAACCATGCTGACAACCACAATTACAAGCACAACAAACAATATTGATAAGATAAAAGGTGTTTTTTTCACAGTGTGCTCCGGGTATTTGATAATCGAGGTCAAGGTGAGGCTATGACGCTGGGTCAGCTTAAAAAGTATACTGAATAGTGCACTTAGGCTTTGCGCTGGATCAAAGTTTTGGTAGGTTGGATTCGCTAGCCGAGCATGTGTGCATACGGTAAATTAAGGTCAAACAAAGAATGGACTCTGTTCACAGTGACACAAACGATTAAACATTACAGCGAAAAAGCGCAGCATTACTTCGACTTATATAATTCGGTAGATGCCGAGAAGGTACATTGCGATTGGAAAGCCTTTTTGCACAGGACCAATCCGGGAACAGCATTAGATGTTGGTGCTGGCAGTGGCCGCGATGCAAATTGGTTAGCCGAGCAAGGCTGGAAAGTAGTAGCTGTAGAACCTGCTGATGAGTTACGAACCCTAGCAAAGGCTAGTTCACATAACAGCGTTATATGGTGTAACGCCAGCTTACCTGCGCTTACAGCCCTCCCCAAAGAACCAGAAACATACGATTTAGTGCTGCTTTCCGCTGTATGGATGCACCTACCGGAAAGTGAAAGGCCACAAGCATTAAAACGTTTGGCTGAATTGCTTTCAGAAAACGGAAGCATGTACATAAGCCTTCGGTTCGGTCCCAATGATGAAGCAAGACCCATGCACCCGGTTAGCTACGAGGAATTGGCTACTTTAGCTAACAGCAATGGACTCACCGCACGCAATTTAAACCCAGTTCCGAGTCAGGATGGCTTGAAGCGAGAAGATGTGAAGTGGGTTACGGTTGAAGTGGTGAAGGGATAATGTCGGGAAAAAGTTTTGTGATTATGGATAGAAGTAGATGAGTTTATCGAAGTTATTAGAAAGCAAAGGATTTCAACTAATCGATTCACAATATACTTCAGATCTATACAGTGACACCGCGCAAGAAACTGGCATTATTCTAGATAGACGGTTATATGGCACTGACAAACCTAAATTCCCATATCATGAATATACTGGTTGGCAAAATGCGCTTATGCATAAATTTTCCAAGCTATATAGATTCATTGATGATCAAGAACCTGACAATAAGTGGCTTGTTGACACCGTTTTAGGTGAATCAGACGATGAATATGATTTTCAACAATATGGTACTGACAGGCACATAAACGAAATAGATCCCACAAGGCCTGAGTACAACTTCGAAAGCCTATTTGAACAGGTTTATGGTTCTAGGTATCTTTATGCACTTGAACGGGAACATCAATACATAGATCTACGCGGTAAAAGCCGTTATGTAGACTACATGCTAAAAACCCGACACGGTGATATTGCAATTGAATTAAATGGCGAAGCTTTCCATCACCCGTTGGTGATTGATAGAAAACGATACCTCTCCCAGCTACTTAAGCAGAACTCGTTAATGAAAGACGGTATAAAAGTATATCGTTGGTCAAATGCGGGAATGGCTGATGAAAAAAAGTTTGCTGATCAAATTCGGCTTTATTTTGGAAACACGGAATCGTTCTGCGAAAAACCCTCAGCAAGTCAGTTTCGAAACATTAGTTTTTCACTTTTTAAACACCAAAAAGACGCTCTATCTGAGATACAAAATAGTAGAGAGGCTGGAAAAGATACTTTTTTATTGGTACTTCCGACTGGCACAGGCAAAACAGAAGTATTTATCGCTGACCACGATAGGCAGCGAAAACTGGGGCTGGCAAAGAGGGGATTAGTTATTGTTCCTTTCAAGGAACTTCGCGACCAAACAAAGTCGCGATTTGTTGAGCGTAACTCTTGTCTGAATATGTCTTCGGATATAACCGATTTAAAAGCAGATGTTATTGTACAAACAACGCAAGCCATACAGCGGCATTTCTCGTCTATTCCTTCAGACCACTTTGACTATATTGTAGTGGACGAGGCACATCATGCTCCTGCACAAGGTCTTAAAAGAGTGCTACAACACTTTAAACCCAAAACGCTTCTGGGTTGCACTGCAACCGATAAACGATTGGATCAAAAAGACTTAGCTGAGATATTTGGTCGATACCGACTAAACATGACCTTAGAAGAGGCTATAAAACAACACCTCTTACCACCTATACGCGCTTTTCGATTAGAGAGTAATATTGATTTTTCACAAGTAAGATTTAATGGGAAAGAATTTGTAAAAAGCGACCTCAATAATAACGTCATCATTCCTTCTCGAGATCAGCTGATCGTTGATGTTATTTCTAAATACTTTGGCCAAGAAGACACCACTACCCGCCAATCTCTGTCTTCACTTCAAGGTGTTATATTTTGCGTAGATGTAAGACACGCTAATAGACTCGCTACGCTTCTAAACAAAAACAAAATTAGTGCGGAGGCTGTATCGGCAAACAGCCGAGAAGGTCTAAAAAAATATAAAGAAGGAAAACTACGGTTTTTATGTGCATGTGATTTGTTAAATGAGGGTTGGGATGCCCCCAATACTTCAATTATCGTAATGGCAAGACCGACCATGTCCAAAGTGCTATACATGCAGCAGTTAGGAAGGGGTACACGAAACCACCCAGGAAAAGAAGCGCTTTACGTAGTTGATGTTGTCGATAGCTATGGGCCAGCACTTCAACCTTGGAGCTTACACAGCATATTCAATTTGACTGATTACAAACCTTTCGCTGATGTGTTTAACCCAAACGCAGCACCTGTAGGCGAAGAGATTGTTCTTGATCACCTTTATGAGTCCGTAAGAAATCTAAAACCTATTAAGCTGTTTAATTTCGAGGATGAGTTTGGCGATTACATAAATGATGAACAACTAGCACGAGAGCTCTTCGTCTCTACTGGCACAGTAAAGAACTGGGTGAAGAACCATAGTATTGTTCCAGACAAGCAGTTACCGTTCGGAAATAAAATGCTTAGCTATTACAAACGAAATAGAATTGACGAAATACGCGAAGAAAAAAAGCTAAAGCTTCGTAGCGAGGCAACGAGGAGAGATGACTTCTTCGAGTTTTTGGAGCAACGAGATTACACGTTTTCATTTAAAATAATCTTTTTGCTATTGATGCTTAAGCACGCAGATAAAACTGGCGAAGTATCACTTTCATTGCTAAGAGATGATTATCAGTCATTTTATAAAAGCTTAATGACAAAATACGGTAAAGTAGAAAAAAACAACAGCCCACTTAACAACGAAGAGTTTCTAAATGACAAAAGTCGGCTAGCTAAGAGCATTCTTCAGAATCCATTTGAAAAGTTTGAGCGCAAAAGCTTTATGTACCATGCCAAGGATTTAGAAAAAATAGCGTTTGATGCAGTTTTGTGGGAAAAGCTTGAGAGCAGTGACATAAAGTTAATAAGGAAGCAAATGTTTGAAGATGGAAAAAGTTATTTCGATAAATATGTTGAAAATGGTGCGTTTGAAAAAGAACTCTTTATTGAATAAATTTTCTTATTGATAAGTTGGTAAGATTAAGTCGTTTAAAAGCATAATAATATTAATATTGCTCAAAACTTTTGTCCTGGTATTATTGCTCAGCATTTTTTTAATATAGTGGCTATTGTGAAAACAGGTGAAGTTTTAGTAATCGATTTATTTGCCGGTCCGGGTGGGTTAGGTGAAGGAATATCTTCTTGTCGGCACAAAAATGGAAGTAGTCCATTTCAAATCGGTTTGTCTGTCGAGAAAGATCTTCATGCGCATAAAACGCTAACGACAAGAGCATTTTATAGAAAAGTAAAAGGTTTGCCCGACGGACTCGATGATTACTATGAATATGTTAAGGGTAATCTTTCCAGAGAAGCTCTTTTTCGACGCTACCCTGAACAAGCGAGAGAAGCAAACATTGAAACTCTAGAGGGACCAAGAGAGCTAGGCGCTGATAACAATTTAATTCATGAACGTATCCGAGAGTTAACGAAAAAGCATACCGGGCCAACGGTGGTAATCGGGGGCCCCCCTTGCCAAGCTTACTCTTTGGCCGGAAGGTCCCGCAATGCCGGTATCAAAAACTATAAAGCTGAAAAAGATTCTCGCAACTTCCTTTATCTTCAGTATTTGAAAGTACTGTCCATTGCAAAGCCAAACGTTTTTATAATGGAAAACGTTCGCGGAATTCTGTCTGCAAAATTAAACGGCAAAGTAATGTTTCCGCAGCTTTTGAAGGATTTAAGAAATCCAAGTAGAGTGACCAAAGAAAAGACTGGCCCCAAATACAAAATATATTCACTTGTCGTAAGTGCAGAGAATTCAGAAAACCCTCAATATAAAGACTCAAGAGATTTTCTTATTAAATCAGAGGAGTATGGAATTCCTCAAGCTCGTCATAGAGTGATTTTGATTGGTGTTAGAGAAGATACAAAAGCAATACCATCAACGCTGGAAAAAGCAGACAATACGATTAGCGTGGAAAGTATGCTAGGAGATCTACCGCCTCTTAGGAGCGGATTTTCTAAGAAAACCGAAAATGAGCAGCAGGTTTGGACAAGATTAATTTCTAAAAACGCCAAGTACTTAAAGAAGTTATTACTTAAGTCCCCAATTCACTCGAGTGATATTATTGACGACTTGGACATAGAGCCATTCAACAATCTAAAAAGAATGGAGTCACAACATATTGATATTGACAAAAACCGACTTCCTCCCCCTTTGAGAGATTGGTTATTAGATGAAAATTTAAAGTGTGTATTGAATCATGATACTAGAGGGCACATGGATTCAGATTTACTTCGTTATGCCTTCTGCGCTGTACACGCGAAGTTACACAACGGAGTGTCTCCCAAGTCAAGAGATTTTCCTAAAGAGTTAGCCCCAAATCACAAAAACTGGGAGTCAGGAAACCACGCAGACCGCTTTCGAGTACAATCTGCAAACAAGTTCGCGACAACGATCACTAGTCATATCTCTAAAGATGGCCATTACTTCGTGCATTATGATCCTAAACAGTGTCGCAGCCTCACAGTAAGAGAGGCTGCTCGTTTACAGACTTTTCCTGACAACTACTTTTTTGAAGGAGGAAGAACACAACAGTACGTCCAGGTAGGAAATGCTGTTCCCCCTTTTTTGGCACGACAGATTGGCAATGTTGTAATGGAGCTGTTCAATCAATCTACTCAAGGTATAAATCGCTGGGCCGAATCTACTAAACATCAAAGAAAATTCGACTCAACAGTCGCCTAGTTTGCGAATAATCGCTATCGTCCGCTGTTATAAAATAGCAGCTTCAAGTCAGAGTTGAAGCTGCATTGCAGTGATATCGCTAGCGATTTTTGGATATAGCAAGTAGTGCACTAAGATCTAGACTAATTCAGTATAGGCTATCAAAATAGCCATCTCCATTAAGTTCCTTACTCGTCACGCACCCCCTATCAATTAGAGTATTGAAATTTTCACACGACGTTTCTGGTAACAATGCACAGTTATGGCATGCTGCTAAATTCATTCCATACGGTCCTTGCCCACCTTTGTCTCCTTGCTCTCTACAAATTGGATCAGAACTACACCAATTCGAACTATCTATAGACTTTCTCAAAATAGCTTCAAACTTCTTAGGCTCAGCCATCCTAACCAAGCCCCCCAAAGATCCCTCACTATCTCCAGCTGCCGTATAAATTAACAAGCCATACATTTGTGTTTCAGGGTCTTCGCTAACATAGATTCTTTCTCTTAATGAAGCTGTGCTGTACCCACAGTCAAAAATCATCTGGTTAATAAGCAAATGTGAAAAAGTATGAATAAGCAAATATGCTGGCGACAGTACTCCTACTTTTTCATGCAATGAGCTCATTAATGCTTTCTCTTGAAGTTTCTTAAACTCTGTCTTCGTCGAAAAATCGCGCGACCAGCTTTTTATTGCAGTTGAATTAAACTCTATAAAGATTCCTTCACCATATACTTTTACAGCGGGTAACCAGCCTTTCGTAGCACTATTATTTTCCCACAAGTCATTTTTATAACTATCGATTCTTCTGTCTTTGCTAGGTTGTATCCTATCAAAGCCATAAAAAGCATTCGTTACAGTAATTTGTTTAACTTGTGTAATATTAGAGAAGTAATTCGATATCCAACTGTCGTATTCACTAATTTCACGAAGCTTTGTGACTAGACACCCATCATGATTATTCTCTAAAAAATGGTGATACTCTTGAAAACGATAATCGACCTCAGAAAGCTCAAAAACCTCATGTTCGACTTGTTCGTAACTTTTAAAAAAGTTAATTAACTCAGACTTTTCAAATTCAGCTCCAAAGTACATAGCTAAGATTCCAGCCTTGGTTTCAGTATCCCCTCCACCTTCGATCAACTTTTTTGTATCACTTGGGATTTTTTCATATTCCGAGTAAACCCTATTAATTGATTCGTTATCACTTACAGGAAGAAGAATTGAAGAATCTGTTTTTGCAAAATATACATTTGTAGCTTGACGTAGAGCAGTAACTAAAGGCTCTTCACACGCAGTTACGTGCTCACTGCCCAACCAAGGTTTAGCACCAGAACATTTTATCCCCTTTTCAGATAGTGCAGACGACTTCACTCTATCTCCATCTTTTTCGTTTTGAAATACACCTCCCAAAGATACTGGCTTAGTGTTATGCGTTACACACTTAACTTTAATACCTGCGCTCGTTGTACTACCTGTACCTACCAACTTGAGTTGACAGCTTTCAGTGCACGATTTCCCTAGGTTATTATTAATCCACTCTACCCAAGGAAAGTCTTGCAAGTGACCATGGCTACATAGAGAAATAAACCTCGACTGATACATAGTTGAATCGCATACAGGACACCTGCTTTGATCATCCTTTATTGACGACTCTTTTTTCATTATTTGGCAGTTTGTATTGGAACAGATATGCCAATAAGGAAACCTTTGAGCTGGCAGTGGAAGGCTAATTTTTCGTCCTTGAAACTTTATTGATGCATCAGGAGGGTTACGAAACTCTTTTACACCAAGCTTACTAGCTAGCCTTTCATCTTGTACAATAAATTTCTCAACGGCTGATTTATCTATGCTAGTGGATGTTCCTGATTCAGCGAACCAATAATCTAAACCGCAAGCCAACATTGATATACCATCCTTATTAACTTGCATAGCCCCAGGTCCAAAAGTATGAATTAATTGAGACTTCCTGGTTTTCACTTCACTTTTAGACATCCCAATCTCCTAAATCTTCTATTTCCGAATAGACATTTGTGATCCACATGCTTGATTCACCGTCTACATTTCTCATACTCGTTGGACAAGGTAATTTTCCTTTAAAATTGCCATTTAGTCCTAATGGGTAAATGAGATCGTTTTGCTGAACCTCTCCATTAATGGTCAACTTACCCCATTCATTGAACTTGCTTACTCTTCTAGGCCAAGAGTCCAACAACCTATTTAAAGAATCTTGAACATCTCTCAATTCATCAGCCGACATTGCTATTTTCCTTGAGTCGATAAGCTCTGCAATCCACTTTTTGAGTAATCCAACATCAATATCTTCAGGATTAGTGTCAATAGGTGAAAGTTGCCTCAGAGCGGCAACCGTAATTGCTGCTAGCCCCCTTTTTAAAGCTGGTCTAGAAAAAGGCGTGACACTAGAAGGCTCAACTTTGGCGTATAGTCTTTGATGATACCCTCTAAAATCTTCATAATGAGATTTATCTCGTGGTTTCGAATTATTATAAATCGTTATAACTAAACCCGGTCTTTCTGGAACTCTGCGACCTACACGCCCTGATACTTGGATATACTGTGCTGTTGTTTTAGGTTGACCGACAATACTCATAACAGCCAAACGATCAATATCAACCCCAACTTCAATAATACTCGAAGCTAAGCAAAATGATTTAACATAATAATTCAAACATAGTTCATAAAACTTTTTAGAACTATTTGGTAATTTGGCGTCCTTATTCCTTAAAAAATTAGATATACATTCTAGATCATGATAATGCTCTAGTTTTATTCTCTTATTTAAATCAATACTATTAATTATTGCTGACGCATTTGGCTCTAGTTCTTGGTATTTACCCACCAATTTTAAAAGCTCACCTTTTATCTCCAGATATAGTTGTTCGGTCAAAATATTTGTGTTAACTGACGTCTCTAATTCAGCTATAGCTTGTGGTATTTCATCATCTTTTAAACGACTAGTTAATTCCCTTCCATTTAGAAACTTCCTAGGTAGGATATCTCTTGGATACCTTCTTTTTTGCTCTAGCAAGTAGCTAACTATGTCTGATTGAAATAGTGTTAAAGCACCACCAAGTTCACGGATACTATTATAAAAAGAAAGGAGGGTTACCCATGGATCTCTATCTTTAATTTCAACTTTATTAGGTGCAAAAAGAAGAGCAGACTGAGTCCTAACTTGTGTAGTTAATATAGAGCCTAAACCCGGAGCACAGACTCCTACATATTTTCTACCAGGTGACAGATCACCATTGCCATCTCTTTGATATTTAGAAAAGAAAGAGTCTTCAGCACTTAAGCCTGGTGCAGGAAAAAGAGTTACATTACTTCGACCATAAATACTTAAAATTTGCTCCCGGTAACCATTGGTTGTTGCCGTAGCACAAACGATTTTAGGTTTAACAACTTTTCCATCTAATTCGTAAGTGCATAATTTTTCGATTAAAGGTTCATAAAGCGCAACCATCGATCCTAACGGACCTGATATTAAATGAAGCTCATCCTGGATTATCAATTGCGGTGGTTCAGAAATACGCTCTCCTTGAGAACCTATCCCAAACATACTTCTAATACGGGGCTGCCATGCTAGCATAGCAAACTTATCAACGGTGCCGATTACAAGTGACGGACGATGTTCGTAAATATCTTCATCAATGACTGTCACTGGAATAAATTTGTGAAAGTGACATTTAGAGTCAGTGCAGGTAAATATTACACTTTGATGTTGCCTACTTGCCTTATAACCTAAAACTTCTTGCTTGCTCTTATTTTTCACTACACCCAACTGAGCAGCGCAGTACGGGCATCTATCTAATAAAAAAGGATTATCATATCTACGACCGCGTTTTACATTAGACTTCAAAGTCGTTAAGTCAGATAAAGCTTTCTTTCGACTGTTGGGGGTATTACTTCCCCCAACCCAAAGCCCAATACTAAAAGGTTGACCAAGTAACCCTTGCTGACCACGGATAACCTCTAAGCAACAAATCAAGGTGGCGGCACGCTGTAACTGCTGTGCGGTTAATAAACGTAAAGTGTAACGCATGATTACCTGTACACCTTCAGCCTTCTCTCCATAAACAATGCGCTGATAAAGAAGAGTAAATGCAGCCAATCCCAAATAAGCTTCTGTTTTACCGCCACCAGTTGGAAACCAAATTAACTCTACATTCTCTCTTTCAATAGAATTCTTTTCAGATGCTCCTTTCAAACTCATAAGTAAAAAGCCAATCTGAAATGGTCTCCATTTACCTAATGCTTTGTTGTCTTTATATGGCATAGATATTTGACCATGCCCGTTTTCATCAAAAGCTACCGTTCTTAATCTTTTAGGAGCATGCTTTTGTTGTTCATACATTGCTAGGTTTGCAAGTTGAAAGGCTTTTTTAACGTTATTACAAGACTTAATTAAACTATAACCCTCCTTCATTCTGCTTAAAATAGAGTAGCAGTTGTCTATATGTTCTTGTGCTTTATTTTTTAATTCTGGCTGCTCAATCTTATCTATCAGACTCTTTTGTTGATCAATCCATGCATCGTAACTATCAATCATTGTTTTCAATTGAGCATCGCCTACCGAATTACTTTCAATTGTGGAAAGCTCTTTCATTTCTATAGATAATGGAGAGCCATCAGGCATTTCAATATCAGCCGAAACACTAGGCGTTTCAAATGAAGGTAAGGAGGTGGTGTAGACTTCTGAGACCCTTTTGACCTCTGTATAGGCTGGCGCGTCCCAATCTGTTGCCACACCGTGACCTCGGCTAAAGACAGGAGAGTTTCTGTATAGTAGTAGATTACTTATATCATCAGAAGTACCAGTAATAGGCTCAGGGTAAGGTAAAATAGCCCTTACAGAATCAGGGGTTTGAACTCTTAAAGTTGATTGAAAAAGTGAACTTCGATTTTTATCAATGAAAGAGGAGCAAGTATTACGGTTAACCAAAGATATAGTTAGCAATAAGTTCTTTTGATGTTTTCGAACTATACCCTCTAAATAAAACCCCTTCAGGTGTTCATTTGGAAGCTCACTACACTCTGACGCTAAGTTAATCTTAAAGTAGGGAGACAATCGTTCAATACTTATTGAAACGTTTAATTTAAAGGGTTCTCTATACCACCAAGTTTCTTCATAACCTTTACCCTCGTTAACCATTGAAGCTGTAAAGTCTTTATAAAAAGCTCCTTCAATAGTGAATTCTAAATTGTTCAATTCAGCAGAATCAGCTAAAAACGAAATTCCAATTGCTGATGGTGCAAGAGTATTGGTAAGGGATATATCAAAATCCTGATCTTTATCACAAATATCTTTTAATGGTGAAGCCGGCTCTATCTTTACTTCATCAATAGAGGTTTCTTCACTAGAATCAGAAGTCGTATTCCCTGTGTCTTCTAAAACATCGGTGTTTAGAGGATATATCACTCCCACACCGTACCTTTGAGTCGGATATACTTTTAAAATCTCTTCCTTGGAATGCTTTGTTAGAAAAGGTTGATTAAACTTGTCTTTGGAAATTGTAGAAATCGACAATACATCTAATTCGTTTCCATAAGCACATGGACCAACTAATTCTTCTTGTAACGTATTGAATACAATTTCGTCTCTTATTTGTGCTCCATTACTCATTACCTTTTCCTTCCATTAACAAGCTTAAAAAACTAGCTTTAGTTGAATTATTAAACAAATAGTGCACTGAATCTGTAGCTCTGCTAGCCCCTGTAAAAACCATTTTTTTCGCCTCATCCGAATCCAATTCATCGAAGTCGGTCAAAATTATAAAAGGTGCCTCTAACCCCTTGAATTTATGTATTGATGTATAGGAAACCCCTTTTCTTTTTAATTCAAAAGGCAATATACCCAACTCCTTGCTAAAATTTTTCGAAATTGATTTTGTTTCAGCCTTTTTCGATAAAATAACGATGTCGGATTCTTTAAAACCAGAGTCTAAACCTTTTTTTATAAGTGAAGAAAGCTGCTTCATTTGACCTAATTCATCTTTGTAAAATAGATAACTGGATTTTACTATTGAAGGGGTGTGTCTAAGATAACTTTGATAGGGTGAAGCAATAGCAGCCAACGATAAGCTCAATCGGCTACACTCTTCTGTGTTACGACAATTTCGCGTTAATGAGGCTTGTGCTGATGATGATGTCCTGCTTAAAAGATTATTTTTTATGTCAGCGGAAACGTCATAAATATTATATATTGTTTGTAAGTTGAAATCCCCAAATGCCATCCACCTACCATTGGAAAGGCCTTCTTTTAGAATTAAATCTAAACAATCTAGCCAAAAATTGTTTCTTAGAATGTCTTGCGCTTCATCAATTATGAGGGTATCAAATTTATCTAACGTCTCTTCGATTTCTAATAAATTACAATATGCCTCTTCTGGTAAGGTTTCGTTCCAATATTTATTGCTATTTTCAAACTCCGAGCTTGCTGAATTGTCTTTCAGAAACTTATGTAATGTCACAACTTTTATATCTGGGTTGTCTAATTTTGAATTTAGCAGGCTGTTTAAAAGCTTATTCATACAAATTAATAAAACCTTTTTTCCAGCTTTTGCTTCTCTCATCGCCGATTCTATTGCTAGAAATGTTTTACCTGTACCGGCACTTCCATCAAAAATGACTCTTTTATTACCTGACAATGTATCTAATGCTAAGAACTGCTCAGATGTATATTTAATTAACTCTTTTTCTATTTTACTACCTATATTTAAAATCGTTTCTGAAGGCTCAATCTTTGGTCGAAGAAGTTGAACAAGCTGTTTTATATCAGTTTTGCTTGGGTTGCAGTCTTTTTTAACTTTTAACCAACGACCAGACACTTTCTCAGAAGCCATTTTCAGTCGACTTTTAATCCTTTCATTTAAAAGGTCTGAGATTGGCTTTGAACGATACTCTCGAGAGCCTACGTAGTCTTTAGAACTCCACTCAACACTTTTAGTTTTAAAATCAAAATTCGTAAAAATTACTAACGAGAAAATTGGGAGACTTTTAAGATTCTGGTTATTTTCCGATATATAATTCATCAGACTGAACATAGACTCATTTACTTGCTCAAATGGTGACCTACGGCTTCCTTTAGTATCGCTTCTTCCCATATACCATATACCGTCAATCACTTTTATGAATGAATGAGCCTTTATTTCAACAGCTAAAACCCCAACCTGGGGAACAATAACTAAGAAGTCGATTTCCCCCATTATTCGAGTTTGATGATGTGCAATATTCAAAGAGTGTAGTACCAACCAGTCATTTGTTTTGATATCACTACTTATCCTTTTAAAAAAGTCGACCTCTCCAGGGCTCAACGTGTCCTCACCTAGGTAGCTAGGAATCATTTTTGCCATGTTTATATTTTCACCTCATCAACTTGAAAACTGATTCCATATGAAACAAAATAACCAACAATTTTTTGATTCTTGTTAATTCTTTCTTGAATATTTCTCTTTACTATTTCACTTGCTAGATATGAACGCTTATGACCGATACTTATAGAGTCACCCCTTTGTTTGTAGGCTAAGTAAAAATAGTTTTTTATTTGTTCCTCGCTATCGATACCAGCAAATTTTAATACGGCCCTGAAATCGCTTTCCGATCTTGGAGCAATTCGATTAGAATCAGCCCAATTTTTAATATTTTGTTCACTTGCTTTCACCGCACCAAGATTTTCAAGGGTTTGAATCAAACTTGAACTTTTTAAATTATCTCTCAACGGCTTTTTCCATACTTCCATTATCTTAGTTTGTTCTTTTAATAGAGATTGAATACTTGCGCACGAGGCATCTATGGAACTTACAATATATCTAACATCTTCTAAGTCGCTTTCAGTATCAAAAGAAGAAAACTTCAAACTATTGTCGCTCATAATTGTTAGATAGACTTTATTAGAAAACAAATGATTATTAGAAGTTAAAGGTATATTTAAAATATTAACTGGATCCCTTTTAAATTCACTAATTATTAATTCACTTTTCTCTTGAGAGTCACTTTCGCGAGTATCTTGTTTAGGAAATTTATTATAGAAATCAGGTGTAGGCTCAATACTGAAGCTTGTTTTATTTATTTCTTTTTCTAATGAAAAAATCTCTAGAGATTTGCCACTATTTAGCGTTAAATGGCTATCAATTTTAATATCGTAGTCTAAGTTTTTAGGGTAGATAAAATGCAACACACCAGATGGTGGGATTATTAATGTAGATTCAACCCATTGCGGCAATGCAAAAAACAAAATTGGCATTTCAAAAAAATTATTTTTTAGATCATTTTTTAAAATAGGTGAAAATACTTCTTGCAAACCTAAATCAAATATTACTTTTTCGTGATATTTCCATCCCTCATTTGACTCTAATAAGATGTTAACTTGTTCAATGTCATTGTTTAAATAAAATGATTCAAACACTTGGTATTTCACTAAGTCAAAATCAATAAAATCTATCGAACGATATAGTAAACGGCAGGTATTAGTTCCCTTTTTTCTACATAACTCCTTAATATATTCGATATCTTGAATATACGCTTTTTTTCCTGAAACAAATCTATTAATAGCTTTTCTGCAAAATTTATTAATTTCAGCATGCAAAGAATCTATTGACTGAGTTTTTTTCAGTTCTTGATATGCTGCCAAAACTATTTGAAAAGGTTTATAATCAAATCTGTTTAAATTTATATCTACTGATTTATAGTTTGAAAAGTAGCTCATTTGAATTCTCTACTGAATAAAGAAAACCTGTAGCACTTCTGTTCTGATAGTAAACAGCGAAGCTCGACCGGCAAATCATCAGCCTTACAAGCTATTAGCTTCTGGTCATGATACAAGTCATTAACTTCAATCATTTTTTTTTCAAATGATGATAGATACGGTGATAAAACAACCAATGCTTTACCACGAAATTTTGAAGGGGGAACTTTATTTATCCATATCGAAGGATTTGCGCTACCATTTAACTTATATTGACTAACAAACTGTATATCACTATATGGAGTTTCATTTACATTTATAGCGGTTATGTCTGCAAGCGACTTTCCCTTTTCATTAGAGATTTTTAAATCCGTCTTGAACCAAGAAATAAACTTTAATTTGTTGCCGACAATATAAGGAAAATAAGAAGACTTATTTCGGAGTTTTTCGCTACTTGATAAATCAACATCATGCTTGCCTAGCCATTCTCTCTCATCGGCATAATGATTAACTATTCCAAAATCTTTAAAAAACTTTTCAGGCTTTGCTTGTAAGCCAACATCACTTATTTCAAATTGCTTTTTCAAATTTCTCTTTCGAGGTTTCCTAAACTTATAGTAATAGAGTGCTTGACCATTTATAAACTCTTCCCTTTCTATTACAATGTGCTGCCACTTGGACGTGCCGTCTAGCTTAGGAATTAAAAAGCATTTTCCAGCTTTAAATATGTTTTCCTCGCACTGAGCACCGAGAGATGCTAATGATGCAGATAAGTAGGGAGTTTTTGATAGAACAACCGCAATAGAAAAGCCTTTTTCAGTGAAAAAAAACTTCGAAAATTTATAAATCTGCTGAAATGCAATGGGATAACTTTCAACAACCACCCTAAATCCCTTTATTCATATTCCATAAATTATGATACTTTTGATAAGTGTGCGAGCAAGTTCATGGCCGCTTAAAGGCTCAATTTGCACAAAAGTACTTATGAGCTTAATCGCTTATCTGGCTATTCAATTTATGAAGTCCTTAACTTAAATGTAATTTTTCTAGCTAAAATTGTAAATAGATATAGACGAATAATGTCATAAGAAACGCAACTGACGTCTCCACACTAGCGCTGAAAAACTCGCTCATAGTCGAATATGGATGAAGGATTCACAGATTACCATTTCAACGTAAGCGTTAGATTATTAAGTAAATTGAGCAGCCCACATTTCCATTCAGGACTCAAAAAATAAGTTGCGGCACTGAAGCAATACCGAGCTTTTGCTGTGTCGTAGGGGATAAGTCTTGCCAGCGCTCGGCTAGCCAGTCGACAAATTCAGCTCCGCTCATCAGCTTAACGTTAAATTTAACAGCGCAGTCTTTTGCATCCTTACTAAAATCAGCCAAAGATACTACCCATCTATAGCAATCATCTTCTTTCTTAACTTTCGCTATCTGCTCGATGGCATACTTATCTGTATATCCCACATGATCTTTCACTTGAACCAAAAGCTCTTGCGTAATGAAAGGGTTGCGTGACTGGGCTTCTATATCAACATCAACGCCAACCTCGTGACTTTGCTTACTGGGTATAACCGCGGTGTAACCTTCAATTTCAAGCAATTCTTTTACTAGGTGTTCTAAGCCCTGCCCACCCGCTTCCAAGTAATGATTTCTATTTCGAAGATTGTCTAACAGTTTTGCCTTAAATAGCTCTAATTTTTCCCCGGCTTTTTCGTTAATTTTGGACAAGGCACCGCTACTCACATTATTTTTAATGTCGTTATAGCGCTCTATGATTTCCTCTTTAAAGTAATCTAAGTCAGCAACGGTTAAGCGTATGCGCAGCCTAGATTGTAAACCCTGTTTCAAGTCTGTACGTGCGATAGAAATTGGCTCGTTCTCAGCATCGCAGGGAAAATCTACTTTTATTTGGTTTTCACCCCACGGCTTGTCTGCACAGAATTGTTTATAGCCAGTAGCGATTCCTATGTATATACGGGCAGGCGCTGGCACCACGATGATATCGCCTTGCTTAACTTCAATAAATCGGCGCAATTGATTACCACTACGCCCCACACTTTGCTGAGTGCTATCGAGATGTTCAAAGAACTCATCAGCAGTGGTAAAATTGCAAAGCTCAAATTGTCCCCATCCAATCCCAGCATATCCCTCGCTAATTAATTCAACAGGCCCTCTCATTAGAAGTACTTTACTATTATCGAAGTCACACCCCATACATCCCTCATACATAAGATAAGTTTCAACGGTATTTGATATTAAAAAGTATAATACAGCAGTGTATTCACTACTTCTCAACCAACCCATGAAAAGCCTCAATCGCCCTATCAAAGCTTTCATCATTGTCAAAATAAAGCTGGCTTAGCGGGCTTTTCTTCATTTGTAGGTGGCGCAGGCAAAGGCTAGTGTTTCTCTATAGCCATTGAACTCTCCTTCGAATTCTTTAAACACCTCACGCTGCAGTTTTGCCACCCGCATTTTTTAATACGGGTAATCATTGGCGCGAATTGAGTTTATAATAGCGGTTAAACAGCTTTTGAATTACATCGACCAACCTGAGTAGAACATGGCCCATAAAGTACGTTATAAGTTTAAAGGTGTGGCAAAAGAGATAAACTTTTCTTACAGCCGCCATCAAAATATGCATGAAGCCGTGGCCAAAGCTGAGGGAATAGACCTTTCCCAGTTCCTGCAAACTGAACAGCAACTTGCCGCTATCAGTAAAGACAAAAAAACCGTAAGAAACTTCAGAGATACCGAATTTGCAAAAATGGGGTTTTCTGATTTGTATTTTTTAAAAAACGGGCAAGAATGATGGTTGCGCCCTTTCAACACATACTAGGCCTTTGAACTACTTTGCTTTTGGGGATTAACGGCCAAACCTTAAAAAATGGAGGGCTTGATAGTGTTCGAACCTCTGACTCCGAAGTGCAAAGCTACCAATCAGCGCTTTATGGGTTACCCTCAACCAACCCATGAAAAACCTCAATCGCCCTATCAAAGCTTTCGTCATTATCGAAATAAAGCTGGCTTAGTCGGCTTTTCTTTATTTTGTATGTCGCACTGGCAAAGGCCAGCGCTTCTCTAAAACTGCTAAATTCTTCATTGAATACAGTGAATACCTCGCGCTGAGGTTTTGCCACCCGCGTAATACTCCCGTTCACTTCATAGTCGAAGCCTGCAAATTGAAGGCGTGAAAGGGTTTCTTTCCCCAAACGCATGCCGCTTTTTAGGCTTATTTGAAATGCCGCGTCCATTTCTTCAATTTCTTCCACGCTCCAGTGGTTGAACACCATAATGGCTTTTTTGTACTTTTCGGCTAACAGCTTTTTTAAAACAGTAACTCTAGGTTCTAACGTGGCGTTGTTTTCATTCTTTAGCAGATCAAAGCATTCATTACATGAAGGCACAGAAATAAAGTCGGCCTGTAGGTTTCCATCTTGCCAGTCGTGAATGAATTTTATCGGTGGGATAAAGTCTTGGCGCGCCGCTTCGCAGCCACAGTAAATACAGCGATTAAAGTCAGCCGAACGCACCGCATTTAGTGGTTCGTAATATTTTTGGTAATTCTTAACTGACATACTTTTAATTGATTAAACCTTGAATGCTATCGATTGGCTAAAGCGGCGTATAACCACAAAGATACCTGAACAGCTTCAGCCTGTAACGTATAACGGGCTTATAGCTGTGTAGCGAAATAGAAGGTAGCAGTTAATTTTTTAGAAGATAAGACTATGGCCCGCCCTAGAGGATTCGAACCTCTGACCTCGGCCTCCGGAGGGCCGCGCTCTATCCAGCTGAGCTAAGGGCGGATCGTGCTACGGTTGTAATAACCATGTGACGTTTGCAAAGAAAAATACGCGGTTAAATGCACGCTGCAAACGGGGCGTAATAATACTTACGCCGTGGGTTGGCTTCAACTCATTTATTAAAATCTCTTTAGGTGGCTTGGCACAAGTGTTAAAAATCCTTACTTTTTATGGGTAATTGGCCTCAAATAGTTGTTCAGCCCCAATTAACCGTTATAATCTGGCCAGTTATATTTTAAACAAATTCATCATTGCCTGGAGACAGATGTGAAATTAAAGACTTGGTTAACTGTTGCTGCTACTGCGCTAACCGTTTTTGCAGCACAAGCACAAGAAATGAGTAACGATGAAATTGCCGAGCGTATTAAGCCGGTAGGTCAGGTTCACGTAGCGGGTGCAGCGGCGGCAGGTAATGCTGGAGCAGCAGGTGGTGCGAAGTCAGGTGAAGACGTTTACAACTCTGCTTGTGTTGCGTGTCACTCAGCAGGCGTTTTAGGTGCACCTAAAGTTCACGTTGCAGCAGACTGGCAACCACGTCTAGACGAGCGCGGCCTTGACGGCGTATGGCAAAATGCATTGAATGGTATTAACGCTATGCCTCCTCGTGGTACATGCGGTAACTGTTCTGATGACGAAATTAAAGCTGCAATCGAGTACATGATTGAAGGTATCTAATACCCGCTAAATCATAACAACTTGATGGAAAAAGTAGCGTTTTACCCTCTAATCGGGTAATTTAACTCTTTGGGAAAACGTTACTTTTTTATACTGGCGAGCGGAATGTCACAAGATTCGACGCAACACGAGTTGACGGAAGAAGAACTGCGCGAACTTATACCGCAGCTCCAGCAACTCACTGATAAGTACAAGCGTGCTGAACGTGTTCAGAAGGCGCTTTTTGATATTTCTGAGCTTGCCAGTTCTGTAAGTCACCTTAACCGTCTTTACTCCGCTATTCATGAAATCATTGCCGATTTTATGAACGCCGATAACTTCTTTGTTGCCTTCTACGAACCCGACAGTAACGTTGTCGATTTCGCTTATTTCATTGACGAATTCGACGAACAAACCGTTCGTCAGCTGCCCGCTGAATCTTTGATGGATGGCATGACCGGTTATATTCTTAAAACCGGCGATTATCTATTTTATAAACGTGACGATGAGGAAACTTTTGCCTCTCAGCACGATATAAAACTGGTTGGCTCGCAGCCGTTTGAGCTGCTGGGCGTTCCCCTCAAGCGAGGAAGCCAGGTTATAGGCGCAATGGTAGTGCAAACCTATGATGAAGGTGTGCATTACACGCAGGAAGATTTAGAAGTACTGCTGTTCGTTTCTCAACACATCGTTACCACGGTGGATAGAGTAAAAAACCGAGAACTCACCGAACGCACCATTCGCGAACGCACACGCCAACTTCGTAAAATTAACGACGATCTTCAAGAAGAAATACTAGAGCGCCAGAAGGTAGAGTCACTACAGCAGGCTTTATTTGAGATTTCTGAGCTGGCCGCCAACCTTGAAGGTGATATGGATGTGTTTTATTCCAGCCTGCACGAGATTCTGGCTAGGCTAATTAGCGCACCAAACTGTTACATTGCCATTCTTGATAAAGAAAACGATCTGCTTGCATTCCCGTATTTCAGTGACGCACAAGATAAAGACATAAGTTCAAGACCTTTAGGGTTAGGACTTACTGAATTCGTACTGCGAACAGGGCAAGCTGAGCTGGTTAACCCGCCCAGAGTATTGGAGTTAGCAGAGTCTGGCGATTTAGATGTGTCGGTTGCGCAAACCATGCTAAACAGTGCGAACTCGTGGTTGGGTTCGCCGCTTGTTGTTGATGGGGAAATTGCAGGGGTTATTGCCGTACAAACATACGGTAAACACGCTAAATACAATTCTCGCGACCAAGAGCTTTTACGCTTTGTGTCGCACCATATTGCGGTAGCCATTGAGCGCAAACGCAATACCGAGTCGATGCAGCGCTATAACATTGAGCTTGAAGAACGCGTGAAAGAACGCACTGCCGAGCTAAACCGCGCTAATAAGTTCTTAAAACAACAAATTGAAGAGCGTAAAGAGATTGAGCTTAAGCTTATTCACGATGCGCACCACGACTCATTAACCGATTTACCCAACCGCGCCATGTTCACAAGCCGCTTAGAGCTAGCTATAGCTAGCAAGCAGCGTTACAGCGAAAACATGTTTGCGGTACTGTTTATCGATTTAGACCGCTTTAAAGTCATTAACGATACCTTAGGTCATCACGCCGGCGATGAGTTCTTAATTGAAGTAGCCAGACGTATTGCGCTGTGTATTCGTGGCCACGATCTGCTAGCGCGATTAGGCGGCGATGAATTTGTTGTGCTGCTTGATAACTTTGAAGACGAAGCAGATGTAGAAGAAGTAGCTAGCCGTATTATCGCGTCTATATCTGAGCCCTTCTTGCTTGATGGCCGTGAGATGTATTCTGGTGCAAGTATTGGTATTGCGCATTTGGAAACCTATTACCGCGCCGCCGATGAAGTGCTTCGCGATGCTGACGCCGCAATGTACCAAGCGAAAACGCTAGGTCGCGGACGCTTTGTTATGTTCGACAAAAGCATGCGCGATAGGCTTATTGAAGAACTTGAGCTTGAGAATGAGTTCAGGCGAGCACTGCGCGAAGAAGAGTTCGATTACTTCTTACAGCCGGTTATAAGGCTTAATGACGACAGCACGCTGTATAAAGAGATGTACATTCGCTGGTCGCACCCTGCCTACGGCAAGATTGCTAGAGAGCAATTCAGACAGGTGGCTGAGCATAGCGGCCTGACGCTAGATTTAGATCTGTTCCAGCTAACCAAGGCTTGCGAGCTGTTAAACCACTATAAAAACACCGACGACCCTATAAATAAAATAGCGGTTAACGTTTCGATTAATCATTTGCTGCAGGCTTCTATGGTGAACCAGATGATTAATGTCATTGAAACATCTGGCATAACGCCCAGTCAGTTGGTATTTGAGTTTGATGAAAACGACTTAAATCGCCGTTCTCAGTTCATTCTTCCTGCTATTAAGAAGTTGAAACGTGCCGGAGTGACCTTGGTGCTGGATAACTTTGGAAGCGGATTGGCTTCGCTAAGTTATTTGTTTGCCTACCCCTTCGACTTCATCAAAATTGATCACCGCTTTGTTAAGTCACTGCCTCGCTCTCAACGAAACTTAAAGCTTATTCAGTCTGTCATGCTTATTTCTGAACATTTGAAGTTTCAGGTTATTGCTGAAGGCGTAGACTCTCAGGCACAGTTAGATGCGCTTAACGAAATTGAATGTATTTATGGCCAAGGCAAAGTATTGAAGCACGCAAAAGTACTGGATATGACGTCGCTAGCAAGTTAGTAGTTAGCACTCACTTGCTTGCAAAGCCCCGTTCTAAGAGCAGACTATTTTTTACCTAAGATATCTCTTAGGTTAGCAATCCCCACTTGTGCCTTTTGCTGGCGCTCTTCTTTTGTTGCCTTTGGCTTTTGATTTTCCCACTGTACATCGTCGGGCGGCAGCTCGAATAGAAATCGACTTGGCTCTGGGTTTATGACTTCACCAAACTGTCGGCGCTCTTTGGCAAGGCTGAATATAAGTTCACGCTGGGCACGGGTAATACCTACGTAAGCAAGTCGGCGCTCTTCCTCTACGTTGTCTTCATCAATGCTGCTTTGGTGCGGCAATAGTCCTTCTTCCATACCCACGAGAAATACAATAGGAAATTCCAAACCTTTTGAGGCGTGCAGCGTCATTAGTTGTACTTGGTCTCCTTCACCGTCGTCTTCGCCGCGCTCCATCATGTCACGCAAAATCAGACGGTTTACCACTTCTGTTAAGGTCATAGGTTGGTCTAGGTCGTTACCTTCCAGCATATCGTTAACCCAGCCGAATAAAGTACTTACATTGGCCATGGCCATTTCAGCAGCTTTAGGGCTGGCGCTGGTTTCATATAGCCATTCTTCATAACCCATGGTGCGGATCATGGTGCGCACTGCGTCAGCGGTGTTGCCACGTTCTGCATTATCCGACAACTCCACTACCCAGCGGGCAAAGGTCGAAACCGAATGAAAAGCTTTATCGGGCAACACGCTATTTAAGTTAGGGTGCGTCGCCGCTTCGAACATAGACACGCCCAAGCTATTCGCAAAGTTACCCAGCTTTTCTAACGTAGCACGGCCTATACCGCGCCCTGGCGTGTTGATAATGCGAAGCAAAGCGTTATCGTCGTCCTGGTTCACCAACAACCTTAAATAAGCCATGATGTCCTTCACCTCGGCTCGACCAAAGAACGACATACCGCCGCTAATTTTGTACGGAATGCGGTTACTCATTAACAGCTTTTCGAAAATACGACTTTGATGATTCCCGCGATACAAAATGGCGTAGTCTTTAAACTGGGTGCGGTTCATAAACTTGTGCGCCAGCAACTCTGCCACCACGCGCTCACCTTCATGCTCTTCGTTCTTCGCCTCTATCACTTTGAGCGGCTCGCCATACTGCAGCTCAGAGAACAAGGTCTTATCGAACAAGTGCGGGTTGTTCTGAATAAGAATATTCGCGCAATGTAGAATACGCCCTGACGAGCGGTAGTTTTGCTGTAGCTTAATTACGTTTAAGCGCGGAAAGTCCTGTTGTAACAGGTGCAGATTTTGCGGCTTAGCTCCACGCCATGAATAGATAGATTGGTCATCGTCGCCAACCACGGTAAAGCGCGCGCGCTCACCTACTAATAGCTTTACCAGCTCGTACTGACTGGTATTGGTATCTTGATACTCATCCACCAGCAGGTAGCGAATTTTACTCTGCCATTTGGCTCTTATTGCTTCGCTGCTTTTTAAAAGCAGTGTGGGTAATAAAATTAGGTCGTCGAAGTCTAGCGCATTATATGCCTTAAGGTTGTCTTGGTAACGCTTGTAGGCTTCTGCAAACTCTCGCTCGCCCGTGCTGGTTGCTGATTTTAACAAAGCATCGGGCAAGATAAGGTCGTTTTTCCAGTTCGAGATACAGCTTTGTAAAAGCTGAAGCTGATCTTTATCGCCATCGAGGGTGTCGGACGTTAAATCGTTAAGCAACGCGAACGAGTCTTTATCGTCGAATAACGAGAAGCCTGGCTTTAAGCCAAGATCTTTCACATGCGCTTTAATAATGGTTAAGCCCATGGTGTGGAAGGTCGACACTTTTAGCCCGCGCGCCTCTGGCTTGCCCAAGGTCTGCGCTACACGTTCTTTCATTTCACGTGCTGCTTTGTTGGTAAAAGTAACCGCTGCAATATAGCGTGCCGGCATATCGCAGTTTCTAACTAAATGAGCAATCTTGTTGGTAATTACACGGGTTTTACCACTGCCCGCCCCTGCCAGCACCAAACATGGGCCAGACACATAGGTTACGGCAGATTCTTGAGCTTCATTTAGTTTCATTTAATACCTAAAACAACGTACATTTTGGGTACAACACGGTTTTCATTGCATGTCGTGTCGATACCGATAGAATAGCTTTCATATTTTGAGCTGCGCATTATAAGGGAATTCCATGTTGGATCCGAAGAAACTCGAAGATTTAGCGAAACAAATTGCTGATGCCGTACCACCTGGCGTTAAAAACATGGCTGAAGAAGCCGAAGGCCGCGTAAAGGCGGTATTGCAGTCGCAGCTATCTAAGCTAGATTTAGTGACTCGCGAAGAGTTCGATATTCAAAGCCAAGTGCTTATTCGTACTCGCGAAAAGCTAGACGCTATGGAAAGCCGCATTACTGAGCTTGAAGCGAAACTAGCACAGAAGTAGACCTTAGCGGTTTATAGAAACCAAAAAGCGCCTTAGTGGCGCTTTTTTAATGGGTGGACGTTATCCACACGGATTGTAGTTGGTTGGTTAATTACTTTTACTGTTACACCAAATAAAAATGCAGCGCCGTGCCAAGCGTAATAGCTAGACCAATGTAGTGGTTTTCAATAAACGCGGTGAAGCAGCCTTCGCGCTGACGGCGTTTAATAAGCTGATATTGGCGCACACATAACAAAGCCGAGAAAAGCACTGCGATGTAGTAAGGCCAAGTGGCGTTAATAGCACAACCAATAAACCAGAGTATGCTAAGGGCAGCAGCCTGTAGCAGCATAACTATTAGTACGTCGTATTTGCCAAACAATATGGCTGTAGATTTAATGCCTATTTGCAAGTCGTCATCGCGGTCAACCATGGCGTACATGGTGTCGTAGGCGACCGTCCATAGTAAGTTAGCAATAAACAACCACCAGCCGTACATTGGTACTGTTTCTATTACTGCCATAAATGCCATAGGAATAGCCCAACCGAACGCTGCACCCAATACCACCTGCGGTAGGTTGGTGTAGCGCTTCATGAAGGGGTAGCTTGCTGCAAGAAGTAACGCAACCACCGACAGCGCTATTGTTTGCCAGTTGAGGAATAGTACTAAGACAAATGCCAACGCGATAAGCGCACCAAAAAGTTGTAATGCTTGTTTGGCCGACACTTCCCCGGTTGCAAGCGGACGCTGCGCGGTGCGCTTTACGCTACCGTCTACTTTTCTGTCTGCATAGTCGTTAATTACACACCCAGCCGAACGCATAACGCCCACTCCGGCGACAAAAATGAGCGTAATACCTAAAGGCGGTAACCCTTGAGCCGCCATAAGAAGCGCCCACAGCGTAGGCCACAGCAGCAAGTAAATACCTACTGGTTTATCAAGGCGCATAAGTCGCGCATAGGCGTTCCAGTTGTGCTTCATAATTGTTTTTCGCTTTCCTTTTCATTACAGGCAGAGCGGCTATAGGCCGGCGAGTCAGGAAGAAAAACCTCTGCCACTATCATGCTGTAGTTGCCTAACGTAAACAACGAGCGCCTTCCCCACAAGGTTTGTTTGCTGTTAATACCAAACTGGGAAGCCGACACTGTGCATAGTTGAAACTCTGAGCGTGTAAAGCGCTTATCATTAAACAGGCGTTTTCCCAAAGGCTCCCGGCCAAGATCAGAAAGCTCGCTATCAACAAAAGCTTGAGGAATGATAGAACGTGCGAACACCCATGGTTTGTGGTCGCCACACAGTAGGATTTCTCGCGCTTGATAAGAGGTTTCACCATTGTTAAGCAACAGCGAAAGCTCATTGTCGTGAGGTACTTGCGTGCGCTGGCCAATAAGTTCTAGAGAGAAATGGCCGCTTAAAGACTGAACCCGCTCGGTTAACGACCCGGTGTCTAACAGCCAGTTTTTTAGCTGTGCATTAGGAATTGTGATGCCAGAAGGTGCTTGCCAGTCAACCGCCAAACCCACTGGAAAAGTGGCATTAAAACTCACACGAAAAGCCCGAATAATGAATCTGTTAGTATGATAACACGTCATGTTCAATTATTTTCACTCGGTTAAACTTTTGCAGTAGTGTGTTTAATCAGAGTTTTGCTACACTACCAAGTGAATTTATTACTTTGGTGTTTCGGACTTCACTATGCTTAAGTCTCTAGTTTTACGCGTATTTGCGGTTAGTTTTTTCGTTTTTGGATGTAACGCGGCATTGGCACAAGAGAAGGCCAACTATGCTTATTTAGGTTTAGAGCCAGAAATCGTTACCAACTACATAAGCGACAGCGCACAAAAGCTAGGTTATGTTCGCGTGTCGGTTGAACTGATGATCCACGATGTTAGCCAGCTTGAAATTGCTGAACACCATATGCCGTTACTGCGTTCTACCGCCATTGAAATATTTGGTCAGCAACCAGCGGAAAAAGTAAAATCACTGACCGGCCGTGAAGATATTCGTCGCGCAATTCTTAAAGCGCTTCAAGAGCACATGAAGCAAGAAACAGGCGGTGAAGTAGTGAAGAACGTTATCTTCACAAAGTATCTGTATCAGGGCGGCTAGAAGCAGGTAAGGCGCTAAAAGGCTGATGTGCGCCTTTTAGCTATTCCCAAATTGTTACTGGCGCTTTCCTGACCCTAGGCTTAACGCAGCAGCAAGTAAACACCCAGATATAAGCCCTGCAGTATGTGCAGCATTTGCCATGTTCACCCATAGAATGTCGGCATAACCGATTACCAACCACACCAGCATAAAGCCAACAATTGAGTTTGGCAGCGACAACCCCCAGCTTGGGCGTAACCAACCTAACCACCACACAAAACCCATTACTGCGTATACCACGCCAGATAAGCCTCCGAACAGGTATAAATTTGCCTGCACTGGTTCGCTAAATAGGGCCTGTGCCGCGTTTGAAATAGCCGCCGATACTAAGAACACAATAAGCAACATACTCATGCCAAGGGTGCGTTCAATTTTGGCTCCCAGCATACCCCACCACAGTAGATTAAATATGATGTGAAGCGCTGAAAAGTGAATAAATGCGGGACCAAGTAGACGCCACCATTCGTGACTCTCTGACAAAACAGAAAAGGGCTGCATCAATAAATGTTTCGCTATAGGCGCAAATAACCCAAACAACGACAACAAATAAACGGCAACACAAAGAATAAATACCACCGAGGTAAATGGTGCTTTTACTGCATCGGCAATAATATTTCCCATTAAAAAGCCACCACTGGAAGGTGCTAACTGTACATTTTTTCCATTGTCCCACGCGGCTTGCTGATACTTAGGATGTGTGGGGTTCGCCAAGAAGTCTTCAGCAATGATTTTTGCGCGGTCAATGTGTTCTGAATTATCTAGTACCACCACGAACTCTTTATCGTGCTGTACTACGTTGGCCTGAATATGCTGACTGGTTAAATAGTTGGCGAGAAGATGCGCAGGACTTTGCTGGTTAAACGCAATTAAAGGATGACCCATAAGCTAGTTGTTACCCCGAAGCAGAAGAATGTGAGTGCGATATGGCAGATACCAAGGGCGCGGTATATAACCTATTTATACTGAAATACCTCCCTTGCTGCAAAAAATAAAGGTGCACATTGTGCACCTTTATCAATACGTTAAGCGGTTACTACCGGATTCGCCAGTCGCCAGGCTTCAAAGCCACCGTCCATACTATAAACAGTTTCAAAACCTTGCTGTGCTATTACTTGGGCCGCCTGTTGGCTGCTTACCCCGTGATAGCACACTACAACCACTGGAATATCCTTCGGTGCTTGTTCAATAAACGCCGCAAAGTTGTCGTTGTTTAACGGTGCAGCATTTGGCATATGTCCATTAGCAAACGATTGAGGATCGCGAATATCCACAATGGTGACGTCGCCTTGAAAGTTAGCTACGTCATTTACGCTAATGTGTGAGAATGTTGTCATTATTGCCAGTCCAGAATAACTTTACCTGAGTGTCCAGACCCCATGGTATCAAACCCTTTCTGAAAGTCATCAATAGAAAAGGTGTGAGTAATGATAGGCGATAGATCTAAACCACTTTGCAGCAAACTCGCCATTTTGTACCAAGTTTCGAACATTTCACGGCCGTAGATACCTTTTATCACCAAACCTTTGAAAATAACTTGGTTCCAATCGATAGCAACGTCTTGCGGAGGAATGCCCAGCATGGCAATTTTGCCACCATGGTTCATTTTGTTCAGCATGTCTCTGAAAGCCGCAGGTACACCCGACATTTCCAGGCCCACATCGAACCCTTCTGTCATACCCAGTTCATTCATAACATCTTTCAAGTCTTCCTTGCTTACGTCAACAACGCGGGTTGCACCCATTTTTTTAGCAAGCTCAAGACGGTAAGGGTTAATGTCGGTAACCACGACATGACGAGCACCTACATGCTTCGCAACAGCAGCGGCCATAATACCTATTGGGCCAGCACCTGTTATCAGGACGTCTTCACCTACCAAGTCGAAACTTAGTGCGGTGTGAACAGCGTTGCCAAACGGGTCAAAGATAGAGGCTAGTTCATCACTGATGTTGTCCGGAATTTTGAAGGCGTTAAAAGCAGGAATAACCAAGTATTCAGCAAACGCACCAGGACGGTTTACGCCAACACCCTCGGTGTTACGGCACAAATGTACTCGGCCTGCGCGACAGTTACGGCAGTGACCACAGGTAATATGGCCTTCGCCTGAAACACGGTCACCAACTTTAAAACCTTTTACTTCTTGGCCCATACCTACAACTTCGCCCACATATTCGTGGCCCACAACCATAGGAACAGGAATGGTTTTTTGTGACCATTCGTCCCAGTTGTAAATGTGCATGTCGGTGCCGCAAATAGCGGTTTTACGAATTTTAATCAGTAGGTCATTGTGTCCTACTTCAGGCTCTGGCGTGTCTTGTAACCAAATGCCTTTTTCTGCTTTCGCTTTAACTAGCGACTTCATGAAATTACTCCCAATTCACGGCCAACTTCAATAAATGCATCTACCGCTCTATCAACGTGTTCTAGGCTATGACCTGCTGACATTTGTGTACGAATACGAGCCTGACCTTTCGGTACCACTGGGTAAGAGAAACCAACAACGTAGATACCTTTTTCCAGCATTTTGTCAGCCATTTCACTGGCTAAACGTGCATCGCCAAGCATAACAGGAATAATAGCGTGATCTTTACCAGCGAGTGTGAAGCCCGCTTCTTCCATGCGCTTACGGAAGTGATTAGCATTGCGCCATAAGTTAGCGCGAAGTTCGGCACCATCTTTCATCATTTCAAACACTTTAAGTGACGCTGAAACGATAGGTGGCGCAACCGAGTTTGAGAAAAGATAAGGACGCGAGCGTTGGCGCAACCATTCAACCACTTCTTTCTTGCCTGAAGTGTAACCACCTGACGCACCGCCTAGTGCTTTACCTAAGGTGCCGGTAATGATGTCTACTCGACCCATTACGCCACAATATTCGTGGCTACCTTTACCGTTTTCGCCAAGGAAGCCTGTTGCATGGCAATCATCAACCATCACCATGGCATCGTATTTGTCGGCTAGGTCACAAATTGAGGCAAGATCGGCAATTACACCGTCCATTGAAAATACACCATCGGTGGCAATAATTTTGAAACGCGCGCCATCGGCGTCAGCTTGCTTCAACTGCTCTTCTAATGCTGCCATATCGTTATTGGCGTAGCGATAACGCTTAGCTTTACACAGGCGCACACCGTCAATAATACTGGCGTGATTCAACGCATCAGAAATAATGGCATCTTCAGGGCCTAACAGGGTTTCAAACAAACCACCGTTTGCATCGAAGCACGACGGGTAAAGAATAGTATCTTCTGTACCTAAGAAATCGCTGATAGACGCTTCTAGTTGCTTGTGAATGTCTTGTGTTCCGCAAATGAATCGTACAGATGCTACACCAAAACCATGGCTATCCAGGCCGTTCTTCGCCGCTTCGATCAGGCTTTCGTTGTTTGCAAGACCAAGGTAGTTGTTGGCACAAAAGTTAATAACGTGCTCGCCGTTTGCAACATCAATATCCGCTTGCTGCTGCGAGGTGATCACACGCTCTTTTTTGTACAAACCATCTTCTTTCGTGGCTTCAATTTGCGATTGCAAATGAGAAATAAATGCCGCAGACATGCCATTCTCCGAGTGTAGATATATAAAAACCGCTAGTTTAATGAAAGCGCGCTAAAGGGTACACACCCTTGCGCTGTATTTAATGGGTTTGTCGACTAAGTTTGTAAATTATTCAGCACACTAGATTAAAGGTAGCCTGCTCCTGTCAAAATACTAATGGAGTATCAGGCGGAGTCTTTCCAAAAGCCAAATTCCACTTTATCGCTCAATACGTCCCATATATCGACTTCGGGAATAGGCCTGCTGATAAGATAACCTTGACCTAGGTTGCAGTCGAAGTGGCACAACAGTTCGTACTGTTCGCTGGTTTCAATACCTTCTGCCACCACCTGCATTCCCATGTTGCGCACCATAGAAATAGTAGAGTGCACGATGTTTCTATCATCCGCGCTGCTGGCAATGTTGGCAACAAACGAACGGTCAATTTTAATATAGTCGGCGGGTAAGGATTTTAGATAACTCAATGACGAATAGCCGGTACCAAAGTCGTCGATAGCCAGCATGCACCCCATGTCGCGAATGTTTTGCATGATACTGGTTGCTCGTTTGATGTCAGAAACCAACACAGTTTCAGTTAACTCTAAACACACTTGGTCGGGCGCTATGTCGTTTTTGATAATTTGCTGCTGTAGAAACTCGGGCAAACTCGGGTCTAAAAACTGCCCGGCAGATAGATTAATCGCTAGTTTTACGTCAGGGTAGCCGTTATTTTTGAGCTCTCTGATTAAATAGGTCGCACGTGTAATAACCCAGTAATCAAGCTCAAGCATGAAAGATGTATTCTCAAGAAGCGGTATAAAGTCGGCAGGCGAGATATTTCCCTTCTTCGGATGATGCCAACGCAATAGTGCTTCAAAACCAACCAGCCTCCCGGTGTGCATTTCAATTTGAGGCTGAAGCGCAAGACTAAATTGATTGTCTCGTAACGCTTCACGCGCTTCCGATTCCAGCTCAACTTTTTGCATCACTTTTAAGTTCATGGTGGCGTCGTAAACGCGATATTCCGCCCCTTTCTTGGCTTTGGCTTCGTACATAGCGATATCAGCATGCCGAAGTAGCTCTACCGGCGTGGCGCGAGAGTGGTTGGTGATAGCAATACCTATACTGATAGAGACGTAAAAGGTTACGCCATCGACAATGATTGGCTCTTTAAACTCTTCTATCAGCTTTTTGGCTACTGTATCTACGTGCTTTTTACTTTCGATATTAGAAAGCAAAACCACGAACTCATCACCGCCAAATCGGGAGGCAATGTCCGACTCTCGAATAGGCTTAGAAATACGCATAGCAGCAGCTTTTAAGAGTTTGTCACCGACGTCATGACCGTGACTGTCGTTAACCTTTTTAAAGTCATCAAGGTCCATGAACATCAGTACCACTAATCTATCGTCGCGAATTGAACTAGCTAGCTGCTTTTCGATTTGAAAAGTAAGCATGTTGCGATTGGGAAGCCCGGTTAACACATCGAACATTGCCATTTTCTCGAGTTTCGCGGTGTTAATAGCCATTTGTCCGTCGAAACTCTCTAGCTGGCGCGCAAGATTATTTGCCGCGTCTTCAACTACATCTAATTCGTCAATTAGCTTAAAAATAGGCGACTTCCTGCGTTTCGCAGCAATAGTGTAAAACTCGCTAAACTTGTGTTCTGCCAGCATAGGCAAGCGTTCGCTTATGTCTAACAAGCGTATTCTGTATTGGTTTAGAAACAGATAGAGCAATGAAGAAAAAAGAAAGAACAAAGCCACGGCGCTAGATATAACAATGTACTGATATTGTTCGTTTTGACGCACCATCGCTGACACGTCTTGTACGATAATCAGGTAAGGATGGTCTCCCGAAGCGTGGTTAAACGGCAATAAGCTAACCAACAACTGCTTATTTTCTAGAGAAACATTGGTACCTCTGATGACTAAGTCGTCAATGCGCCAGTTATTCGGTAATGCTTCGAATAGCGATTGGAAGTACTGTCTGTTAGCCGCTGACAATTGGCTTGCCACTCTTAATTCTGAGCGCTCAGATGAAGTTTCTTTATGCTGCACCACCGCCACTTTGTGCACGTCGGTAGCGCGGCTGAATAAGTATAAAAGCTCTCTCATTGATGTAGACACAACGATGACCGGTAGCTCTTCACTATTTGCCATGATGGGTATTGAGATGTAATGCGTACAGACATCTTCACACGACAGTAAAGAGCGGCTTTCCAACGAGGCCCGAGTTGTATTTACTAGTCTTTCTACCGTTTTATTTACCGGTTGTGACGGTTTACCTACAACTCCGTTTTCGTCAAACAAGTACAGCGATTCAACTTGAAAATTAAGATTCAAATACTCACTCAACCCGCTAAGAGTTTGCTGGAGCGACTCGAGACTGTCCGCATTACCTCCACTTTTAAGGCTAATGATATCGATGAGCGTGAACATTCTGCGGTGAAGAACATCTTCGAAAAGCTGAACCCGACGTTGATTACTTACCTGGTTTTCACGCTGTTGCAGCAAAATACGTGCGTCAGATTCCTGAATTAGCACTGTAGATATAACAACAGCAACAGTTAGAACCATTGCCAGTAAAATAATGATGGTTTTAGTGGTGAAAGATACCTGAACCTTCATCTAATACCCTTAAAACCAATACATCAATTGCACTGACCACATTTCCCAATGTTTATCTGCATGAGATGCCACATCAAGGTTCAGCAAACTGACTACCCGTGTAGCGCCTTCCACCCAGTGATATTCTCCCTGAAGCCGCCACTTTGGCGCAATGTCCCAGCGCAAACCTACGGTATAGGTGTCTTGGTAACCAAAGTAGGCAGGGATAACGCCATCTGACATAGCTTCCAATTTTTTTCCATCTCTGTCAGACGCATTATTAACATAGGTATCGTAACCTAACAGGCCGCTTACCTCGTTATTGAACAAATACCTGAATTGGACAAAGCCACCTTCGCCCCTTCTTTTGGTTTCGAAATCTGGAAAAAACAGCCCCTTGCTATCTTGAAACTCGCGAATTATCTCTGCTGACACTTCCCAATTTTCCGCAAAATATTGGCCAGAAACCACAAATCGCTCAATATTTGCTTTACCCGCAACCCTATTATCATCCTGCGATGGGGTGTATCTGAAATCAGAGTTTAACCAACTGGCACCTAGTTTCCACGTCATGGTAGCCGGTTGCCAGAATACGCTCGCCTGATGAACAAAGTCTTGTTTAATACTACCGTTAGCTTCATCGCCTAGCAGAAAGTCTCGCTGGGAGTCATTGATATTAGAACGACCGTAGCTCCAGTTTAATTCCCATATATTGTTTGCACTAAAATGTGAAAAGCTAGTCTGAATTCCGTTACTTCCCAGTGCAGCATCACGAAAGCCATCAAAGTACACAGACTGAGGAAGCACTGAGGTATATCGTGTGTGGGGTACGTCCCTGGCAACAGAATACAACCAATGTCGGTTTTTAAAGCGTCCGGCGTGAATTTGTCCTTGCCAATCACCAGGTAGGTCAGGCAGTTTCCAGTCGATAAATAAATAGTCTAAACGTGCGCCCTGCTCAAAGCGATTTCCACCGTCTAAATAGTTAACTTGCCCAGCGATAGAGATGTTTTCTGCGATTTGGTAATAACCGTTCAAGCCAATTTCAGTAAGTTCTCCTGTAATTGAGTCATTATCGGTAATCGCCCTACTCCCCTTCGATTGAGTAAGCCCCTGAGAGACATAACCGTGCCAAGAAAAGTCGCTTTGTGAAGCGAATGTCGGCAGGCTAAGTAGTCCTAACGCAAGAACGATGTGCTTATTCATTCTATACCTACCTCCACGCGTCGTAGCTTCACAATTTCGGTGTGTTCTACATAACCAATAGAACCCGATGTGCTTTCTAGTGCTTCAATCAATGCTTGATACGAGGTCACTCTGACCGGCGTAACGCCCTGCCCTGAATAAGTAATTTGGTCCCATAAGCGAGACAATTGATAAGGAAACATATGGAGTACTTCACGGCAGAATTGCTTATGTAGTTCGTGATTATCGTTCAATACAAAGACCGTGATTTTGGTGCCATCACTCCAATACTGTCGATGGCCAGTGAAAATTTGGCGAAGCTCAGAGCGGTTTAATTTAGAAACCGTCACACTCTCATTTACCATGACGTTTAGTTCTGCTGCGTGTGCCGCAGGCACACCCGAAAGAAGTGCAACGTTTAGTAGTAGCACAATTCTAATGTGAGTATGAGCAAGAACAGTAGACAGCCATCGCAAAGCGGGCATTTTCATTCAGTAACGACTCCCTGTTATTTCAAAGGAACACTTCGCAACGCTAAGTGTAGATAATAGTTGATAGTTTTACCTTACAATTAAGTAAATTAAGCGACAAATTGCTTGAGATAGTGTTTTTGTCTATCAACGGTGATTTCTCCAGAAATTCGCCTGTTTTAGCATGCATTACGCTGTGTATATTCGCCCAGGCATTGGCTTTTAGCGCTGTTTATACACGCCTTTTTTCACTTCGAACTATCCCGGGTCGCCGCAATTTACCATGCATATATATTTTTTTTGGATATTGTCAGCGATACGCGCGTATGAGTGTAACAACTTAGGCTTTCATGGATCAGTGCTTGATTTAGGCTTATAAATTCAACAATTTATATAAACCTCTTAAAATGAAGAGTAAATAAAACCATCTTTTTTATCTCAGACGCACAGCGGTTGCTGAAAAACCAAAATAAATCATTAGAATAAAGAATTTACCATAACTTGTGGGCGACATGGCGACAATACGACGAGACATCGGTGCTGGGCACCACTTTATTTTCGACGACACTTTAGTCAGTCACCCCAACGCGGAGATGTTTAGCCCTGAGTTTTGGCAGCTCCAAAACAAGATAACAGGTCAAGCTAAAGGACGTGGTACAACCATTTTCATTGAGCACGAAGGCCAGCATTGGGTTCTGCGCCATTTTAAACGCGGCGGCCTGATGGGCAAAGTGCTGAGCGATCAGTATTTGTTTGTTGGTGTTGAGCACTCTCGTCCATTTGAAGAATTTAGGCTGCTTGAATATATGCGCTCACAAGGTCTTCTTGTGCCGATTCCTGTTGCCGCGCGTATCCACCGCATAGGCTTGATTTATCGAGGCGATTTAATCACGCTAAGTATTCCGAATAGCCAAGATTTACATCATGCACTGTGCAGTGGACCATTGAGCGAGGATGAGTGGTTCAGCGTTGGTCAGTCACTTGCAGCCATGCACAATTGCCAAGTTTATCATCACGATGCCAACGTCCGAAATATCATGATCGATAGCGAAAAGCAGATTTGGCTTATCGATTTTGACCGCTGCGAGCAACGCCAAGGTGACAGCTGGAAACAAAGTAATTTAGACCGGCTGCTGCGCTCTTTACATAAAGAAAAAGCCAAAAACCCCATCTTCCATTGGCAAGAGAGCGACTGGTCAGCGTGTATGGATGGTTACCGCGAGGCAGTAAAATAATAAAAGCACGTGAGATTAGCTTATTGCTGGCAACGCTCAACATACCCCATTAATGTGTTACATTAACTGTGTTGAACAAATAAACCCTCTACAACGAAAAGACTCGACTTTATGCACACTAGAGCCCTTTACCCTGGTACTTTCGATCCGATCACTAACGGTCATGCAGATCTTATTGAACGCGCATCTCAATTGTTTTCTCATGTAATTGTAGCGATAGCTTCTAATCCTAGTAAAAAGCCACTGTTTACATTAGAAGAACGCGTCGAGATGATAAAAAAGGTCACTGCTGACTTACCAAACGTTGAGGTGGTTGGGTTTACCGGTCTACTCGCCGACTTTGCTGACGAACAAAATGCGACGATACTTATTCGAGGTCTACGTGCGGTTTCCGATTTCGAATACGAGTTCCAACTCGCCAACATGAATCGCCGCTTAAACCCAAAACTAGAAAGTGTCTTTCTTACCCCCGCAGAAGAGAACTCATTCATTTCTTCTACCTTGGTAAAAGAAGTCGCCCTTCATCGCGGTGCTGTTAGTGGTTTTTGCCACCCGGTTGTTGAGCAGGCGCTAAAAGACAGGCTGAGTAAAAAAGACTAAATGCCCGCAAGGGGCGCGTTAACGTTGGCAGTGAGTACAGAAAAAGGTATTTCGCTGCCCGATAACCTTACTTTCAATAGCTTTGCCACACACTTCACAAGGCTCGCCTTTTCTTCCATATACATTTAAGTGTTGCGCAAAGTAACCAGGCTTGCCGTCAGTTTGTGCAAAATCTTTGAGTGTTGTACCACCTTGCTCAATCGCTTTCGCCAATACTTGTTTAATAGTAGCGGTTAGTGATTTGTAGCGCGCTGCACTAATATTTCCTGCGGCTCTTCGCGGGTCTATACCAGCTAAAAACAGTGCCTCGTTTGCGTAGATATTTCCTACCCCTACCACAATGGCATTGTCCATAATGAAGTTTTTAACAGGGCCTTTTCGATTGCGCGACATATTGAACAAACGCTTATCATCAAAGTCGTCTGTAAGCGGTTCTGGGCCTAAATTATCAAGCATGGTAACTTGCGTATTAGGCGCTTGAAATAATACCGCTCCGAAGCGCCGAGGGTCGTTAAAACGTAAACACTTACCTGTGTTTAGAACAATGTCTACGTGGTCATGCTTGATAGTTGGTGTTGACGCATCGATTACGCGTAGTTTACCCGACATGCCTAAGTGTAAAATTAGCGTACCTGTGGCAGTTTCAATAAGTAGATATTTGGCACGGCGTTTAACTGCTGTAACAGTCTGCCCTTCAACGTTTGACACCTCTTGTGGTATTGGCCAGCGCATCCTACGCTCACGCACCACTACTTGGGTAATGGTATTGCCAATAAGATGTGGAGATACGCCCAAACGGCTTACTTCAACTTCTGGTAGTTCAGGCATTTATAATGTCCAAGGTAAAAGTTTATCAAGTTCGGTGTTGGTTAATGTGTACCAATTATTTTCAAATTTGATCACCACAGGTGATGTATTCGGATATATAGCGTAGACGTTGCCGTTATTATTGCCTGCTAGCCACACAACGACGATATAAGGCTGTATGTTGGCAATCGCTTCGGGCACTTCGGTGGCTGGCTCAAGCATTGCCCGTTGCCAGTGTGAAAACTGTACATCCGGCTTTGTAGCGAGAGCGGTGTTTTGACCAGTCTGCCGCCACTGCTGCCCAATTCGTTCTAAGCTATTCCCATCGTGTTCTATTTTTAACACATAGGCGTCTTCAGGTAACAGGCTTTGAGATTGCGCAACGTTCTTTTTGGGAACAAGACTGTCTAAATTGAACAATGCAATCATGATAAGCATGGCAATAATGACCACGTTATTCATTGCTCGCTGAGAAATTCTAGCCACCTGTCTTTCCGTTAAATATGAATACTGAAATTAGGAATATAGTAATACCTCGCTAATTCATAAGCTAATTCAATTCAAAGAAAGCCTAGAGGCTAATGATCTTTGAACTACGAATTTTGGCCTAAATGGAAGTCTTTTAATCGCAGACGGCCCTGCAAGCCTAGTAAGCTAAGTCAGTGATCGCATGAAAAAGACAAGGGATCTTAATGAGATAAATGATGGATCTGATGGGATCGTGACATGAAGAAGCAATGTTATTCCTTCAAAACGCAAAAAACCCAGCAAGGGCTGGGTTTTCGTGGAGACAAAAGCAAGCTAATTACTTGATTTTGGCCTCTTTAAACATAACGTGCTTACGCACAACGGGATCATACTTTTTGATCTCCATTTTGCCAGGCATGTTACGCTTGTTTTTATCAGTAGTGTAGAAGAAACCTGTACCTGCTGAAGAAACTAGTTTAATTTTATCACGCATTGTCGGCTTCCTTAGATTTTCTCACCACGGGTACGGATGTCAGTTAGAACTGAATCAATACCTTTCTTGTCGATGATACGCATGCCTTTAGCAGACAAACGTAGTTTTACAAAACGGTTTTCGCTCTCAACCCAAAAACGGTGTGTTTGAAGGTTTGGCAAAAAGCGACGACGAGTCGCATTTCTTGCGTGTGAACGGTTATTACCAACCGTTGGACGCTTACCTGTTACTTGGCATACTCTTGACATTGTATTTGTCTCCAGAACAACGATAACTGTCGCGTCAGTTAATCCCAAGCGCTCAAACAGTGGTTGGGTCAAATGACGTATTACTATAAATTAGAGGGCGCATTTTATACAGCAAAGGCAGGATCATTTCAATAAGAAAGTACAAAAAGGTTACTTTTTGGCTTTTTTTTGCTCGAAAAACTACCAACACTCATTTTTCACGGCCTGTATTGTACTTTTCCCTAAGCGGTTAGGCTATGAATAAATACGCAATCTACGCTTTAATTTTTTAGATCGTATAGAAGGTATCTAAAGATACCCTCATACGAAAACACGCTTTAATGACGTGAGGTGCGTCTATTTAATCGAAAAACGGCGACCTTATTTCAGTCACGTCAATCAAACGAATAGGTCGACGTAGCATCTGACCGCCATCACGAGAAATCGGCACCCATGGGAATAATCCACGACCTTTCGATGGTTCTAATAAGAACAGATCGGTAGGTATAGAGATATAGAAGCCTTTGGTAAAGCTTCCTTCACCATATTCTTCTGACGATACATCTGTGAATGCCGCGTACGCACCAACAATGATACCGCTATCGAAACGCTTCGCGTAATCGATATTCACGCCTTTATCTTTAGCTAAGAATTGCCCAGCACTTACGGTAATTTGCGTGTCGTCTAAGAATTCAGGCTGCCAATAAACACTCGCGTGCCCGGTAAGTGCAGTGTAGTCTTCAAGACCTGTTTGACTATAAGGATCGCGCTGTTTTACGTAGTTGATATCAAGTCCGTAGGCCAAGTTACTATCAACTGGGCGATACAGAATTTCACCACCAACACCTGAAAACATGGTTTCTAGATAACCTGCGTACGCCTGAGCATAGAGGTCTTCAGCGATATTGTCTTTGTAATGTAAGAATGCAGTATCTAGCCATACATCATTTGCCGACACATATTCACGAACACGAGTACGTACACGCGGTAACGACACTTCTTCGTTGTCTACCAAGTAGTTAAACTTGTCGAAGTTATCAAGAAGCGTAACCCTGGCGCTGCTCATGATGGCGAAATTTTCGTTAAAGGCATAACCGCCGTTTAGCAATAATCCGGTTTGATACAGGTAAAAGTCTTCTGGGTTACCAAATGACTGGGTAAAGAAGAAATCTGTACTGTAGTAAAAGCCTGACGTATTGGCAGGTTCATAGGCATCGAGCACTTCTTTTGACGGTGATGTTCTGAAGTAGGTTTCAGTGATATCAGCATCAACAGATTCATAACGCGCAGCGGCAATAAAGGCCTCGGCGTCCACCTGCGTATCGACTAAAGGGAGACCTGCACGATTGTCTACTACGTGATAGGTTTTTACAGAATCAGGAAGCTCTGAAGCGGCTACACGACCAATACGCTCAATGGCTTCATCCTGGTCACGATAGGCAACCTGAGTACCATAAAACGTAGCGCTGTCTTCTTTAATTTCAGCATCGGACAGCACAAAGCCCCCAGAATTATACAGGTCGTTGTAAAGACGAGATTTATCTACGTCTTTTACATCTGTTGGCACTTTCCTGCCCAACAGGTTCTTAGGCGGTTCATCAAACTTTATCTGAGAAGCCGTATTCATGTTAAAGCGATAAGTGACACCGAAGCCGACCGTATTCCCACGTTGATAATTCAATGTGAAATCAAAATCTTTGTAACGGTAAACCGCACCAATGTTCCAGCGAGAATCTTGCTCTAGCTGACCGGCTCTATCACGAGAATAATCGTTACCCTCGAACTCAAGTTTTAACGTTAGTGGCTCCCATGGCGTTTGGTATTCCACACCACCGAAGAAGGCGGTTGTTCCTTTGAAAAACTGGTCGTAGTCTACCTTTCCGCCGCGGCCAGAGAAGCCTCCCGGGCGTTCACAGAAGCTGTCTTTTAGCTCGCAAAACGGGTTGCTGATGTCATCGGCTGTACCAAGATACCCCCAGCCCAAGCCAAGGTGAAAGTCGAAAGGCCCAATAGACTTACTGGCATTAACATATTCACTTTCAAAAAAGCCCGTTCCACCAAAGTCTCTGAAGCCGACACTGATATCTGGCAAATAGTAGCTTTCTTTCCATAATCTGAATTTAACGTCTAAGCCTTTATCTTTCAGCGTTTGATCACCACTGAATGATTCAACTTGACTGTAAAGTCTTGTGCGCACGTCAGTATAACGGGCAGTTGCTTCCATCCAATCATAAAGCTGAATGTTAACAGACCAGAAGCGATATTCGCCGTTGTCGGTATAGTTAATGGCCATTCCACCTTCGTCTCGCATACGAGCCGTTGGCGTTTGAATAAGACCATTTCCGCCCTGCACCATCTGTGAAGGGGTAACGCGAATTTGAGTATCAGCAAATGCGGTAGAGGAAAGCGCGCTGCCAATTACAAGCGCGAGTGTTTTTTTCTTAGAAAGTAGTGGCGCACTCATTGAGGTAAAACCCTATGTACTGCTAAAGCGGCTACGCGCTCATTTAGTTGCTTAAGTTTATTGCTGAATAGTTCTGAAGAGATAGGAACATAAACCTGACTGCCCGGCATCAGCTGGGCAAAATCTAAATTCCAATACGCAATACCCTTTTCTTCAATATTTCCCATTGGGTCAATAACATAGACATGACTTCTGTCGGCATCAACCGCTTTTTTAACCGTGTGAACAGCTGTATATACCGACGTATCGCTTTGATGTTTATAAGCACCTGGCTTTACGACAGCACCAGAGAAATGCACAACGTCAGGTCGTCCATTTAGTCTAATCCAGTATTTGCCTGGCTGAAACATGGGGTTATCTTCAAAAAACAAACGTGCTCTGTTGTAAGAAATTGGCATGTCTATACGCGTAGACACTGTCCAAGAACTTACCTGTTCATAAAGATTCTGAAGGGCTTTGTGCGTTTCAGAGTCGGCATCAAATTGATTGAGCAGCGCGTTAATTTGAGATAACGCCATTTCTTTCTCTTTCTCAGCTTCAGGGTTAGCCAAATCAAAGGCCGAAGCTGATGGCCAGTACCAATCACCGTTATCAGCAACAATGGACAGTACACTTGATAGCCGTATCGGTCTGTCAAACTGATAGGTTTGCTTGTTAATCATGACACTAACAAGGTTATCATTGGCACATAACTTAGTAGATGCGGTTAGGCCTAAGGCAATAAAAAGCGTGTAGATATACTTCATTATTGCGTTGCTCCTTGTTTCTTCATCTCACGTACCACGCGGCTTAGATAAACCATGTCGTAAACATCACCTTCGGGGCTGAACTGCTGCTTTGAGGCCAGAAGTTCCTTTGAGTACTTGTGTAAGAAATACGTGTTTTCCCACGATAATCCTACGTCGATAAATGGGGTGTATTCAGAAAACTCTACGGTTTCAATAATCTTAATTACAGGAACAGAAAACCCCAGATACTCGCGAGTTTCTTCCCCTTCTATTCGCCAAGACGAATCCACAGGCACACCGTATCCTATAGAAGCAATATCAACTTTACGTTTCCAGTTGAATGGCAGTACGTTATTGGTGGCAAGCGGGTTGTGCTGAAGGTTTCCCGTATAATAAAGGTCGTGATCCAAACCTTCTGTTTTCACAATGATGCCATGATGCATGGTAAAGATGACTTTATCACCAGACACCCATCGATACTTTTCACCATCGATATACGCAAGGGCAAGCGAAGCTGCATCTCTGTCACCCGCTTTTATTTGCATTAGATCAGCTTTACTCGCTGCAATCTCTTCAACGGTATAACTGACAGTTCTATCTTTTAGCGCTAGCTTCAGCGTGTTGTAATACGCTAGTGACGTGGTGGAACATCCGGAAAGAAAAAGGCAAACAACACCCGAAAGGGCAAATAAAGTGTGTAGTTTCATTAAAATGCGCCGACAAAAACTAAAAACAAATGTACTTTGCTATAAAAATAAAAAAAGCCGCTAAAAAAAGCGGCTTTTTCGAATACTCTTAAATTTACTGTACGGTCGGTGCGTAAGTAAATGTAACAGGTACGGTGATGGTTTTTGTTACAGAACCAGAGGTAGTTACAGTAACAGTTTCGGTTGTACCTACGCACACACCATCAACGATTTGGTCGTCACCTTCACAAGTAGGTTGACCTGGAGTAGTGCCGCCATTTCCTGGTGCATCAGCAGAGTTGTTGTTTACAACACCCGCAACGATACCCGCAACAACAACACCAGACGCGATCATACCGCCGCTTACGCCACCAGCGCCAGTGGTACCTTCACCACCTTGACCATCTTGTGCGTTAACGCCTGCAACCATAGTTGCAGCTGCAAATAATGCAATGATTGACTTCTTCATAACAGTCCTTTAATAAAATAACCCACTAAATCCTATGCTAAATCATTTTCAACCTTTTGACTAGATTATAATCGACAAATGACTTAGATTTCTTATCTTAACAAGCCTCGCTGTGCGAATGAAACAGTTTCTTTATCACCAACTACAAAATGATCTAAAACAGGCACATCGATCGACGCCATTGCGCTTTTGATCTCTGCGGTTAATCTTATATCTGCTTGACTAGGCTCAGCAACGCCTGAAGGATGATTATGAACTAAAATGATCGCTGCTGCATTATCGATCATCACTTGTTTGATCAATTCTCTTGGATACACTGCGGCACTATTGATCGTGCCATTAAACATGGTACGAAAAGCAATAAGTTGATGCTGGCTATCAAGCATTAGAAGCGCAAATTTCTCCCGCTCACAATCTCTTAGTTTCGCTTGTAGATAACGCTTGGTGTCGTCTACATTATTAAAAACGTCCTGACGCTTCAGCTTTATTTCTAAATTGCGTTTAAATATTTCAAAACCCGCTTGAAACTGCGCATATTTACACGGTCCGACTCCCGTTATTTTGGCAAACCGTTCTTTCGTTGCCGTTACCACTCCCCTTAAGCAGCCTAGCTCGTTAAGAAGTTCATGTGCCACAGACACAGCGCTTTTTCCTTTTACACCTTTTCCCAGCAATACAGCGATGAGTTCGGCGTCACTTAAGCTCTCAGCCCCATGCTGCAATAACTTTTCTCTTGGCCTTTCATTCGTTGGCCATACTTTTATCGACATTCATCTAGCCCGACTATTCTATAAAAGGTTGTTTATAGATGAATGGTGACAAAGAAACGACTGTATAAAAGACGGGTTTATTAATGGTTTTTACCACCTTTAAGGACTGCTTATACGCCGCTTTCGAAACAAGACCTACTTTCGTTCAGCTATCCGATTTTCTGTCACCATGGTAGGCTAACGCTAATTTAGAGATTTTGTGTTCTTCTATGTCTATTGCTAACAAAAATATTTTGCTAGGTGTTACTGGCGGGATTGCCGCTTATAAAGCACCTGATCTTGTGCGCAAGCTTACTGCGTTAGGCGCAAACGTGCGTGTGGTTCTAACAGACTCTGCTGCAGAGTTTGTCAGTTCACTATCGCTTCAGGCTGTGTCAGGAAACCCTGTGCATCGCCAGCTACTTGATCCTGCTGCCGAAGCCGCTATGGGGCATATTGAATTGGCAAAATGGGCCGATATCTTACTTATCGCTCCCGCAACTGCGAACACTATTGCCAAGCTTGCTCACGGTATGGCAGATGACTTGCTGACTACACTGTACCTTGCAACAACAGCGAAACTCTTTATTGCTCCTGCCATGAATCAACAAATGTGGAAAGCGGTAGCAACAAAGCGCAATATCGATATTTTAAAAGAACACGGCGTAACCTTTATTGGCCCAGCAAGCGGTGAACAAGCCTGTGGCGATGTGGGTTCAGGTCGAATGGTTGAGCCTGTTGATATTGCTAATGTTATAAATGACGCTGAGAAAAACGCGTTATCACTTTCTTCAGCGCTAAAGGCGTTATCGGGAAAGAATGTAACGATAACTGCGGGACCAACCAGAGAGCCTTTGGACCCTGTACGATATATTTCAAATCACAGCTCGGGAAAAATGGGATTTGCCATTGCTGAGGCAGCGGCACTGGCCGGGGCAAATGTGACTTTGGTAGCGGGCCCCGTATCGCTTGAAACACCTAGTCAATGTGACCGTATCGATGTTACCACTGCCGATGAAATGCTTAGCGCTTGTGAAACGCTTAAGTCTGCCACTGATATATTTATTAGTACGGCAGCTGTAGCAGATTACAAGGCCGTGAGGGTTGCCGACAATAAAATTAAGAAAACCGGTGATGAGTTAACACTTACTTTTGTTAAAAACCCTGATATTCTAGCAACTATATCCACCAGCCAAGACAGACCATTTTGTGTGGGCTTTGCAGCCGAAAGCCAAAATGTGGAAGATTATGCGCGCTCGAAGCTAGCCAAAAAGAAGCTAGACATGATTGCGGCTAACGATATTACTGCCGAGGGTCTGGGGTTTAACAGTGATAAAAATGCACTGCACGTAATATGGCAAGATGGTGATAAACGTTTACCTGCAACTACTAAAAGCGAGTTAGCGGATCAATTACTTGCACTTATTGCAGAGCGCTATGCTTTAAACAATAAAAACTAACAGATGCTTATTAAGTGTCGATAATAAAAACGATAAATATAAACGCTTTGGTGTAAGCCAACTTAACATGGAGCCCGAGTTGCTATAACTCGGTAGCGGAGGAAATACTTTCGTCATGCCTGCTGTCAAAAAAACAAATCGCAGAGCTCAAATTCTGCAAGCACTTGCTGGAATGTTAGAAACCAGCCCAGGTCAACGTATCACTACTGCTAAATTAGCGGAAAAAGTGGGAGTGTCTGAAGCAGCACTTTACCGCCATTTTCCAAGTAAAGCGCGAATGTTTGAAGGGCTTATCGAGTTTATTGAAGAAACGCTTTTTACGCGTATCAATAAGATTGTGAATGAAGAAAAAGACTCGCTTACGCGCTGTCAGCTTATCCTTCACCTTATTTTAGGCTTTGCCGAGAAGAACCCAGGTATTACCCGAATATTAAACGGTGATGCGTTAATGGGTGAACAAGACCGGTTGCGCGCGCGCATAGCAAAACTTTTCGAGCGTTTAGAAACGCAACTTAAACAAGTGCTAAGAGAGCGCAAGCTACGCGAAGGTAAAACCCTTTCTGCTGACGAAGCGATTATCGCCAACATGATGATTAGCTACACCGATGGCCGTATTAACGGTTTTATCCGCAGCGGGTTCACGCGTAAGCCAACGGAACAGTTCAATGAACAATGGGCTGCTTTCAAGCAAATGTTTGTTTAAAACCCAACTAAGTTATGGCTAAGGGTTACGACTAAGGCGCTTTCAAGCGCCTTTTTTATTGCTTTTTTCTCATTCTATATTGCATTGACACTTTTCAAAATTAATGTGGAAAGTATGATGAAATCAAATAGCTGCCGAGCTCAGCCCTCAGCGTTCAAACATGCACATAATTCATTACTTCAGTCACTATCCATAAACTACAGGCGCAAAAAAAAAGCAGCATAAAAATGCTGCTTTTTAATGTTTAATAAATATGGACTTATTTGCTAAACGTGTTTCCAAAGAAATCGCCATCGTTCCACTTAGGCTTGTTCTTTTGGTTTGCTAGTGTCCAACCAATTTGCGCGTTAACTTTGGTAAACGTCTCAGCCGCATTCCAGTTGAATGGCTGGTTAATATCATCGCTAGGCTTGTGGTAGTGCATAGATAAGAACTGACCGAACACCTTACTTCCGTCTACGTTAGGATCTTTTGATTTAAGACCTGGCACCATAAACACTGAAGGTACACCCTGTTTTACAAACGCATAGTGATCTGAGCGCGTGAATAACGCTTGCTCTGGCCATGGGTCAGGGCTTAGCTCGATATTGGCATTGGCCGCCGCTTTTTCCACTGATTCTTGCAAGTCACTGTGGTTCGCACCAAACGCAATTACGTCTGCAAACTCGTAAGTCAAAATTGGCATATCTAGATTTACGTTCGCCACCATTGAAGTAACCGGTACGGTTGGGTTACGAGCAAAATAGTCAGCACCTAGCAGACCTTTCTCTTCACCGGTTACCGACACGAAAAGAATTGAACGCTTTGGCTTTTCTTTCATTTCGCTAAACAGGCGTGCAGTTTCTAACATCACTGACGTGCCAGACGCGTTGTCCATAGCACCGTTGTTAATGTTGTCTTTCTTCACCGTTTTAGCAAAACCAATGTGATCAGAGTGAGCAGAGAAAACCACGTACTCGTTTTTAAGCTCTGGGTCCGAACCTTCAAGTACACCCACAACATTTGGGCTTGTGATAGTGTCATGTACGCTAGTCTTACTGATATCGACTTCGCCGTTTAACGCAAAGCCTTGCGGTACTTTGTCGGCTTCAAGTTGTGCATAAACGTCATCAAGGCTCTTTTCTGCGCCTTTAAATAACTTACGCGCAGCGCCTTCACTCATGTAAGCGCCACCTTTAAGCTGAGAAAAGCTGTTAGCAGGCTGACCGCTATCGTCTAACCAAGCCATACGCGGCGTATGGATGTAGTTCAAACGGCTTTGATAAGGACGCACTTTTTCGTTCTTTGGGGTGGTTATGGTGATCATGCCAATAGCGCCATTGTCTACCGCATACTTTTGCTTTTGATAGCCAGACGCAAAGTGAGCGCCCTCTTCTGATGGAAAATCGCTTGGCTTACCCGCTAACGCTACTACAATCTTGCCTTTTACATCTAAGTCTTTGTAATCGTTGTGAGACAATTCGTCAGCCACGATACCATAGCCTACAAACACCATTTCACCTTTTAGGTTGGCCTCAGTGCTAAGCAAGCTCGGGCTAGC